>Ga0160475_100019_pt1 | contig 259512 bp, 249 predicted proteins | sample HID1975M_E11MG_FD_108254 | JGI IMG/M metagenome (GOLD analysis project Ga0160475, IMG submission 108254) | Enriched soil microbial communities from UW Madison campus, WI, USA - HID1975M_E11 MG | ecosystem: Environmental > Terrestrial > Soil > Unclassified | place: USA: Madison, Wisconsin... | reverse complement strand
GTTTTTGGAATTTTGTGGGCGATGAGGGGTTCGAACCCCCGACCCCCTCGGTGTAAACGAGGTGCTCTGAACCAGCTGAGCTAATCGCCCTATTTTACTAGGTTGCTATCGTTTGTGATTGCGAGTGCAAATATACGCTAGTTTTTGAGTTCTGCAAAGAATTTTGAATAAAAAATAAAACTTTTTTAAAAATAAATTATATCTACTTGTTTATGAATTTGTTATTAAAATGATTTTTTTGAAGTTTTTTCTAAATCAAAAGTATATTTCAGTTCAAAGGCAATTCGGCAACAACAAAAGTGCTTCCGCCAACGTAAATAAAATCATTTTCTGAGGCATTTTTCTTTGCTTCCGCGAAAGCGATTTCTACAGAGTCATATTTTTCTCCTATTAAACTGAATTTTTCTGCTGCATTTTTTAAAGTTTCGGAAGGTAAAGCTCGCGACGAATTGGGATGGCAGAAATAATATTGTGCTTCTTTTGGGAAAAGTGGCAAAATAGAATCTAAATCTTTGTCATTTACAACACCTAAAACAATATGCAGTTTCTCGTATTTTTCGTTTTTTAGCTGATTCATTACAACCGTTAATCCGTGTTTGTTGTGTGCCGTGTCGCAGATTATTTTCGGGTTTTCTCCCAATTGCTGCCATCTGCCTTGCAAACCAGTGTTTTTTACAACATGCAGCAAACCTTCTTTTAATTGTTCGGTCGAAATTTTAAAATCGGTTTCATTATTCAAAATTGAAATCGCCTGCTGAACCGTTTTTTTATTGTGAAACTGATAATCTCCAATTAAATCCGATAAATAAATTTGATCAATTAAATCTGAAGCCCAATAAATCGGTGCGTTGTTTTCTTTGGCTTTAGCCAAAAAGACTGGTTTTGTTTCATCGGTATATTCGCCAATTACGACAGGAATATTTGGTTTAATAATTCCGGCTTTTTCGCCAGCAATCGCTTCCAAAGTATTTCCTAAAAACTGGGTATGATCTAAACCAATATTCGTAATTACCGAAACCAAAGGCGTAATAATATTTGTTGCGTCGAGTCTTCCGCCAAGACCAACTTCAATAATCGCAATATCAGTTTTTTCAGTTGCGAAATAATCAAAAGCCAAGCCAACAGTCATTTCGAAGAAACTCATATCGTTTGACTCAAAGAAAGATTTGTGTTTTGCGATAAATTCAATCACAAATTCTTCTGAAATTTCTTTTCCGTTTATTTTAATTCTTTCTCTAAAATCTTTTAGGTGCGGAGAAGTATATAAACCCACTTTATAACCTGCTTCTTGAAGAACCGAAGATAACATATGCGAAGTAGAACCTTTTCCGTTTGTGCCAGCCACATGAATGCATCTCAATTTATTTTGAGGACTGCCAAGATGCTCTGCTAATATTTTGATATTCGTTAAATCTTCTTTATAAGCTGAAGCTCCCTGCAATTGGTACATTGGAAGTTGATTAAACATCCATTCCGTAGTCTCTTGATAGTTCATTTATTTGGATAAAATAGTTGTTGATTGAAATAAATTTCGATTTTTGTAGTTTAATATTACAGCGAAAATTATCTTTATTGCAAATTTCAAATATTTTTTAGAATTAATTATTAAAAACCAGAATTAATATATGTTTAGTTTTATTCAATTACAAACAGATACAATCGCAAATGCTTCAAATGTAGTAATCGAAAAGATTGCACCAGAAAACGAAATTTCAATGTTTGGGTTTATAATGAAAGGGGGAGTTTTCTTAATTCCGATCGCGATTTTATTGTTTTATACTATTTATGTGATTTTTGAACGTTATATGTACATCAGCCGAGCATCTAAAATTGACGGAAGATTAATGCAAGATGTTGGTGATAAATTGCATTCTGGAAATATTGAATTGGCAAGAACAATTGTAGAAAGAAATAATACTGCTGCAGGAAATATCTTGAAAGAAGGTGTTTTAGTTATCGGAAGACCGATTGCTGAAATTGAATCAAATATGGATCGTGCTGCAGACATCGAAATTGGTGAAATGGAAAGACGTTTAGGTCATCTTGGACTTATTGCAGGTATTGCGCCAACTCTTGGTTTCATCGGAACGATTTCTGGGGTTATCAAAATTTTCTACAGTATTTCGGTTACTGAAAACATTAGTATCGGAAATATCTCTGGAGGTTTATATGAAAAAATGATTAGTTCTGGTTCTGGATTAATTGTGGGTATTATTGCATATTCTGCTTACCATTTATTAAACGGAAAAATTGATGATTTTGCCTTAAAAATTCAGAAACAGATTTTAGAATTTGTCAACATAATTCAAAGAGCATAAGGTATGTCTATTAAAAGAAAAAGAAGATTTCACGCCGAAGTAGCGACTTCATCTTTGAGCGACATTATGTTCTTCCTGCTGTTGTTTTTCTTAATTATTTCAACACTGGCAAACCCGAACGTGATTAAGATGACGTTGCCAAAAGCAAAATCTAACGAAAAAACCAATAAGCAATTAATTAGTTTATCGGTTACAGAAGATAAAAAATTCTACATTGACAAAGAACAAGTTGATTTTGAAAACCTAGAAACTAGTTTAATGTCTAAAATAGGAACAGATAAAGAACAAACCGTTGTCGTTCGAATTCCGTTTAATTTGCAAGTGCAAGATCTAGTAGATGTTCTGCAGATAGGGGTGAGGAATAATTTAAAATTTGTAATTGCTACAAGTCCAAAATAGTAAAGTAATAATTATTAGGGCGTGATCCCGTTAAGATAAGTGGGCAAACATTCTTTATCAATATTCGCCCACTTATCTTAACGGGATCGGGCTATCCGCGCTACTTTGGTAGCTTGCTTCTATCCCTCACGCAAACTAGTTGTGGTTTAGACCTGACAGGTTTTATAAATCTGTCAGGTCTAATTAAGAAGTGAAAAAAAACACAATCTTGTCATTTCGACCGAAGGAGAAATCACACAAGAAACTCTGCAAAGTTTTTCTCCAATCTTTGTCGAATCCCGCGTGCGATTTCTCCTTCGTCGAAATGACAAATTAAGAGGTAAAATAAAAAAGGCTTTCAGATTTCTGAAAGCCTTTTTCTATGATAGCAGATTTAGTGTAAATCTGTGAAATTCGTGTTTTTTAATCCAAACTAAAATTATAAATAATCTTCCCAACTTGTTTTGCAGGAGCATCACTATCAGATTCCCATTTGGTATTCATTGCAGCAATTCTTGCTTGGTCTAATAAACATTTTGCAGTATTTGTAGTTCCTTTAATTCCTGGAGTTGCACTTATCGTTTTTCCATTTTGATCAACACTAACTTCAACCACAACTTTTCCTTCTTCATTACAAGTATATTTTGGTGCTGGTTTAGAAAGCGCTTTTCTATTTCCTAAAGAATATCCAGATCCTCCGCCAGATCCTCCGCCGCTTCCGGCTCCGTAACCGCTTCCGGTTCCAATACCATTTCCGGTTCCGTTACCGCCTCCAGTTCCTCCGCCAGAACCTCCAGATCCGTAATAACCGTTTGAGTTCAAACTTCCGTTTGATTTTCCTTTATTTCCTGCAACTTTATCATCTCCGTCTCCGCCTTTGTTTGAACCTTTCATAATGCTTGATAAGGCGTCATTTGTAGAGTTTGAAACTTTTGGTTTTTCAGGAACAGGTTTTGTTTCTGGTTTCGTAACAGGAACAGGTTTCTTAGGTTTTTCTTTTGTCGGAATTACAACATCTGTTTTATCAGCAACTGAGTTTTCCTGAGTAACAATTGCTTCTTCTGGAGCAGCTTTTGCTTGCACTTGTTTTACATTGTTTTTTACATTTAGAACTTCGCTTTTATAATTAGCACCGGAACCTAAATCGCTATCGCCAAAATTTACGGTCACACCTCCACCACCACCGCCGCCATCAGCAAGAGCGACATTGTTTTCTGGATTATATGGTGGCCAAAAACGTATAAAAAACAGCAATAGAATTATCGCTGCATAAATAGCAGTTGTGAATAACAATGATTTCTTTTGATCTGAAGAAATAGACGAACTCATGTAGATTCTGAATTTTGAAATGTATTATTTTAAAAACGTTTAAAAGTAGTAAAAATTGTTTAGAATGAAAGTGTAAGGCGAGATTTAACCGCAAATTTCGCTAAGTGTTTTTAAATTAATTATAACGCAAAGCACGCAAAGGTTTACGCAAAGTTTTATATCTTTAATTTGAGTAAATCTCCGATTCAAGTTCGCAAAGCTAGATTTACACAAAGCTTTGCGAACTTAATATTTAGATATTGCTTGCGCTCTGAATAAAAATATCTTAGCGGACTTTGCGTTAAAAATCTACGTCACAAAAAAAACGAGCCAGAATAGTATTTGGCTCGTTTATATATAAAGTATAAAATAGATTACACTAACTGTTTCAATGCAATTTCAAAAGCTGTTGCACTAATATTTGTTTTAGACGAATTCAAAGCATGAGCTTTTACAATCGCATTTTTTATAATTTCTGAAGTATCGTTAAAAATTGCTTCGTCTGTCATTTGCACTTTTTTCTCCATGAAATAAGCAAAAACTCTTGCCATTCCGCAGTTTGAAATAAAATCCGGAATCAAACTTACTTTGCGATCTACTTCTTCCATGATAGAACCAAAGAAAATTTCTTTGTCAGCAAAAGGAACGTTCGCACCGCAAGAGATAACTTCTAAACCGTTTGCAATTAAGCTATCAATTTGATTTTGAGTAACCAATCTTGAAGCGGCGCAAGGCGTGAAAATTTCGGCACCAATCGTCCAGATTTTAGCATTGATTTCTTCAAACGGAATCATGTTATCTGCAACCAATTTATTTCCGTCTTTGTTTAAAAACAACGTTTTAATTTCTTCAAAAGAAAAACCATCTTCTTTAATTAATCCGCCATCGCGATCAATAATTCCGATCACTTTTGCTCCCATTTCAGCCAAATAAAAAGCGGCAGCAGAACCAACATTTCCAAAACCTTGAACGATTGCTTTTTTGCCTTTTATATCACCACCATAAGTTGCATAAAAATGACGAACTGCTTCTGCAACACCAAAACCTGTAATCATATCGGCAACTGTATATTTTCTCGTTACATCTGGCGAGAATTTCGGGTTTTCAATTACTTTGATAACACCTTGACGTAATTGACCAATTCGGTTGATTTTATCAGCTTCGGTTGGTTTGAAATGTCCGTTAAAAACACCTTCTTGCGGATGCCAAACACCACATTCTTCTGTCATCGGGATTACTTCATGAATTTCGTCAACATTCAAATCTCCTCCAGTTCCGTAATAACTTTTTAATAGGGGAGAAACCGCTTTGTACCAACGTTGCAAAACACCTTTTTTGCGAGGATCGTTCGGATCAAAATTTATTCCAGATTTAGCGCCGCCAATTGCAGGACCAGAAACAGAGAATTTAACTTCCATAGTTTTTGCTAAAGACAAAACTTCGTTCATGTCTAAACCTTTTCTCATTCTTGTTCCTCCACCAGCAGCTCCTCCGCGAAGTGAATTAATTACAGTCCACCCTTCGGCTTCTGTTTCTGAATCTTTCCAATTGAAAACAATTTCAGGTGCCTTGTTTTCAAATTGTTGTAATAAATCTTTCATTTTGTTGTGATATGTTTATTTTGCGTAAATGTATAAAATAGAATAATGCGAATAATGTATTTTGCATCAAATATATAAAACAAAAAAGAAAAGCCGTCCCGAAATTTTTCGGGACGGCTTTTCGTATATTCAAAAAATTAAGACTATTGCCCTAATAAATGTTTTTTCAAAGTTTCGTCGACTGGTTTATCAGAAAGCCAGATTCCGAATAATGCTTTTTTGAAATCAAATCCAGGAATTTTTCCTTTTAGAACTTCATTTTTTGAAACATAAACATTTTGATCCAAAGGATTGTAAGCTAAAATGAATACATCTTTTTCTGTAATGGCATCACTCAAATAGCTTTTTAACTGCTCGATTCTCGGGCGTAATTGCTCCAGATTTGCTCCAGCAGATTTTTCAAAACCAGTATTCATCGCTTTAGTCAGTTTATTAGAAGAAACCATTGACGAAGTGATTTCAATTCGAATCGCCATTTCGGTATCGCTGTCTATAATAAATTGCGGATCTTGTGTTAATTGAGATAAATACAGTGCTTGCACGTAAACTTCCATCCACATCTTAGATCTTCCGCCCGCACCATTTAATTGTAAAGTTTTGCCCAGAAATTCTATTTTTCTAGGAACAGTTACACCATTAACATCGATTTGAGTTTGTGCCGAAACGGTCGAAAATTGTAAGCTTAAAAGGAGTGTGAGGAATAGTAAAATCTTTTTCATGTTCTGTCAATTATTTATTTTTTGGTCAAAAATAATGTTAATTTATCAATATTTGCGTCATTTTTCGGATGTTTTTTTTCTGTAGAATTTACATTTAATTTTTCTATTATATTAATAATCAAATTAGTAAGACTTGTTTTACGTAGTATTACGCATTTTAAGAATTGTTTAACTTGAAGCTCATGAAACTTAATCAAATTTTGTATGCTTTACTGCGTTAAATATGATTCTGGAATTTTAGAAAATTTGTTGCATAATTAATGCTGATTTACTCGAAAATCTAAATTATTACGAAAACGTTATCGTAATCATTGCTGATCTATTAATTTTATATGCACGCATTGTAAATTACACTTTTAAAAAGTATCTTTGGAAGCCTTTGCTTTAAAAAATTGGCACCGAAAAAAACACAAAAAACATAAAAACCATCAGTTTAATCGAATCTTTTCGAATTAAGTTGCAAAACAATTAAAGTATATTATTATGGATTTTAATCTTACCGAAGAACATTTAATGATTCAGCAGGCAGCAAGAGATTTTGCTCAAAATGAATTATTGCCTGGAGTTATTGAACGTGACGAAAAACAAATATTTCCTACGGAGCAAGTCAAAAAAATGGGAGAACTTGGATTTATGGGAATGATGGTTGATCCTAAATATGGAGGAAGCGGTCTGGATGCTATTTCTTACGTTATTGCTATGGAAGAAATTTCTAAAGTAGATGCATCTGCTTCTGTTGTAATGTCTGTAAATAATTCATTAGTTTGCTGGGGATTGCAAGAATATGGTACTGAAGAACAAAAACAAAAATATTTGCCAGGTTTGGCTTCTGGAGAAATTCACGGAGCTTTTTGTTTAAGTGAGCCTGAAGCAGGAAGTGATGCAACTTCACAAAAAACTACCGCAATTGATATGGGAGATCATTATTTAGTTAATGGAACCAAAAACTGGATTACAAACGGAAACACTGCTTCTGTTTATTTAGTAATTGCACAAACGCATCCAGAATTAAAGCACAAAGGAATTAATGCTTTGATTATGACTAAAGATATGCCAGGTTTCTCTGTTGGTCCAAAAGAACAAAAAATGGGAATTCGTGGTTCTGATACACATTCTCTAATGTTTTCGGATGTGAAAGTTCCAAAAGAGAACAGAATCGGAGAAGATGGTTTCGGATTTAAATTTGCAATGAAAACTCTTGCCGGAGGTAGAATTGGTATTGCTTCTCAAGCATTAGGAATTGCATCTGGAGCTTATGAATTGGCATTAAAATATTCTAAAGAGCGTAAAGCATTTGGAACAGAAATCTGTAATCATCAGGCAATTGCTTTTAAATTGGCAGATATGGCGGTTAATATCGAAGCAGCGCGTCATTTGTGTATGAAAGCGGCTTGGGATAAAGATCAGCATAAAAATTACGACGTAAGTGGCGCAATGGCAAAATTATTTGCTTCACAAGTTGCAATGGACACAGCTGTAGAAGCAGTTCAAATTCACGGAGGAAATGGTTATGTAAAAGAATACCATGTAGAGCGCTTAATGCGTGATGCAAAAATTACTCAGATTTACGAAGGAACTTCTGAAATTCAGAAAATCGTAATTTCAAGAGCCGTTATCGCTGGATAAAATTAGGTTGCAATAGATTTGAAAACCCTTTCGACTTTTAGTTTGGAAGGGTTTTTTTATGAATATTCTTTTAGTTTTCATAAGTTTATGCTTTCAAATTAATTTTATCCCAAAATCAATCCTAATTCATATAAAACCATGAAAAAATTATACTTTTTGCTTCCTTTCATTTTCATAGCTTGTAAATCTAGCACCACAAATGTGGCTGAAAAAGATTCTAAATCAGATTCTAAAGTAATAGAAGTTAATTACAAAGTAAGCGAAACTGAAATCTCAGATTTCTTGAAATATCTTTCTTCAGATGAATTAGAAGGACGTGAAACAGGAACAAAAGGAATCGAAAAAGCTGCTGTGTTTTTGGAAGATTTTCTAAAAAAGAATAATATTAAACCGTATTTTAAAACTTATCGAGATACGTTGACAAACTTTAAAACTCCCGCTTTTAATATTGTTGGAGTTATAGAAGGTACAGATCCAGAACTTAAAAAAGAATTTGTTGTTTTAAGTGCGCACTACGATCATATCGGAATCGAGAAAAAAGAACAAGCAGATAAAATTAATAATGGTGCCAATGATGATGCTTCGGGCGTAACGTCTGTTGCGGCGATGGCTAAATATTTTGCTAAAACTAAAGCGAATAAACGCAGTATATTAATTGCCTTTTTTGCTGGAGAAGAAAAAGGATTGTTGGGCTCAAAAAGTTTAGTTCAGAAATTGAAAAAAGAAAACTTTAATCTTTATACTCAATTAAATATCGAAATGATCGGAGTGCCGATGAAAAGAGATTATCTAGCATATATAACTGGTTTTGATAAATCAAATATGGCATCAAAAATTAATGAATATACAGGAAAAAATACTATTGGGTTTTTGCCAAAAGAGGCTGAATACGAATTATTCTACAGATCAGACAATTATTCATTTTACGATGTTTTCAAAAAACCTTGCCAATCGATAAGTACTTTTGATTTTGAAAATTTTGATTTTTATCATCATGTTTCAGACGAATTTAAATTAATGGATATTCCGCATATCACGGCATTTACTCAAGAATTATTGCCAGCCGTTACCAAAATTTCGGTTTCGCCAACTCAGGAAATAACGATGAATAAATAAGAAGCATTTTGATTATTTTTGTTGCATGAAAAATATTATCGTTACAGGAACAAGCAGAGGAATTGGTTATGAATTAGCTTTGAAATTTGCTGAAGCCGGCCATCAAGTGTTGGCTATTTCTAGAAAAATTCCACAATCTTTATTAGAACATCAAAATGTTACTTGCCTTTCTATCGACTTGGCAGATGAAAATGCTTTGCAAGAAGTAAATGAATTTCTTTCTTCGACTTGGAAAAAAGTAGATGCAGTTATTCATAATGCTGGTGCTTTACTTTTAAAACCTTTTGCAGAAACAACTCAAGCTGATTTTGAAAGCATTTATAAAGTAAACGTTTTTGCAGTAGCCAATTTAACTCGAATTTGCATTCCGTATTTAGAAAAAGGAAGTCACGTAGTTACTATCAGTTCTATTGGAGGGGTTCGCGGAAGTTTGAAATTTGCAGGATTGGCAGCTTACAGTTCGAGTAAAGGAGCTGTGATTACTTTGACTGAATTATTAGCGGAAGAATATAAAGAAAAAGGAATTTCATTTAATGTCTTAGCATTAGGTTCTGTTCAGACAGAAATGCTTAATGAAGCTTTTCCAGGATATCAAGCGCCAATTTCTGCTGAAGGAATGGCAACTTATATTTATGATTTTACACTAAATGGCAATAAATATTTCAACGGAAAAGTCTTAGAAGTTTCATCAACTAATCCTTAAATACAAAGCACTATTTTCAAACCCAAATCTAACCAACTAACTTTATGAAAAGAAAAATTACTATTCTTTTGACTGCTTTATTTTTTATTTCTTTCAATTCGAAAACAATAGCTCAGTCTTACAAATCTGAGGTTTTGAGTTTTTCGAATTTTGTTTATCCAGAAAATTACATTCCAGAAGGATATCACAGTTATGGAGTCAAACTGCATCTTTCACCAGATTTGATAGTTGTTTTTGTCGATGGAGAAAAAAAAGGAACTCGTCCGCCATTGTCTTACAATGAGTTTTTTAGAGAAAAAGATTTAAAGAGAGCCATTATCGGTACAGATACTGAACCTGATATGAAAGGATATCACATTCCGACAATTATGGAATTGGCTTATAAACAAAGTGATATTGAAGCAAAAGATCATTTTGTTTTAGATATTTCTATAAAAAACATAGCTTATACATCGAATATTAAAGAAACAAAAAATGTTGATCCTCCTTTTTCTAGTGAAATATATTATAGATACGATGCTGTCTATAAAATTATAAATAGTCTGACTAAGGAAGTTGTGATGGAAAAAACATATAATGTTAAAGAGCTGACCAATACTTCACCGTTAGGTAAAACCAAAGCAGAATTGGTAAGCTATCTAACAGCAAATATTGATAAAGATTTGCTTTTTAATCAATTGGTGAAAAACATTCAGGAAAACATGCGCGGGAGATTGGTTTCTTGGATAGATGTCGAATATTATCAGGACAGTTTTTATTTTTCTAGAATTTCTAAAGAAGATAAAAATCCGATTTTTACTAAATTAAACCAAGACGTTGATGTTCTTGAAAAATGGTCAAAGAACAAAGCCGAGCCAACAATCGATGAAGCTCTTTTATCAGCAAATACCGAATTCATTCAAAAAAATAATTTGGTTCTGAAAGACGAATCTGGTCGTTTTCAAGACGAAACTCGTTTGAAAAATTACAAGAACTACCTAAATAAGAAAAAAGTTTTTAGTGATTTTATTCTAAAAATGGAGCAGTATTCAAAAGAATTAGATCAGAACGATAAAGGACAAAAAGCAGCTTTATGGGCTTGTTACATAAATATTGCTTCTAGTTTTCAGGTTTTAAATAATTCAAAAAGCAGTTTAGAATATCTTCAAAAAGCATATGCTCTTAAATATCAAGAAGGAAAAGTGAAAAATGTGGAAGATGAAGTAAAAGCGAAAGAAACAAAAATGAATGTGTTTTTTGCCAACGGCGAAATAAAAAAAGACGTAAACAGCCAATATTTTAAATATTTAACTTTATAAAAATATATTTAGAAGTATTTTTGGCGCTAATAAAAAATTATACACTTGAGCGACACTTTAGCTAAATACATTCCCGAACACGCAGTAAAACCTGTTTTCGATTTGATTGTGGCCAATCAGGTTCACTTGAAAATTGTAAACGAGCGTCAGACACGCCACGGTGATTACAGACGTGGACCTAGCGGAAAGCATGAAATTACTGTGAATGCAAGTTTAAACAAGTATCGTTTTTTAATTACGCTTATTCATGAAATTGCACATTTGGTGGCTTTCGAAAAATTTGGTAGAAACATAAAACCGCATGGCAATGAATGGAAATATACTTTTCAGCGCTTAATGGTTCCTTTTATAAGACCAGAAATATTTCCGGGACAGATTTTGCCTTTGTTGGCAAGACATTTCAAAAATCCGTCTGCAAGCAGTGATACAGATACAACTTTGTCTTTGGCATTAAAGCAATATGATAAGGATAATGATAAAAGTTATGTTTTCGAAATTCCGTATGGAAGTGTTTTTAGAATCAAAAATGGTAAAATTTTTAAAAAAATAGCTGTTAGAACAAAACGTTTTGAGTGTTTAGAAATCAGTTCTGGAAAGACTTATCTTTTTAATCCAAATGCGGAAGTTGAATTGATAAATGTTCAATAAAAAAATCCCAAATTCCAATTTGATGATGTTGGAATTTGGGATTTTTTATTTGAGATTTCCGAAGAATTGGAATTTCTTAATTATTTTATGTCTTTCAAATAAGCTTCTCTAACTTTCTTAAAAAGATTAGATGAGTAAACGAATTTGACGATATCTTTGTTGTCAGTTACGAAAATTTCTTCTTTGGTTCCTTGCCACGCTTTTATTCCTTTCTTTAAGAAAACAATATTTTCACCGATTTCCATTACAGAGTTCATATCGTGTGTATTGATCACAGTTGTAATATTATACTCTTTTGTAATTTCCTGAATTAAATTATCAATCAAAGTAGAAGTATTTGGATCAAGACCAGAGTTTGGTTCATCACAAAATAAATACTTCGGGTTATTTACAATAGCGCGGGCAATTGCCACACGTTTTTGCATTCCTCCAGAAATCTCAGAAGGTAATTTTTTATGTGCTTCAACAAGATTTACTCTTTCTAAAACAAAATCAACACGCTCCTTAATTTGCGCCTTAGTATTATTGGTGAACATTCTCAACGGGAAAGCTACATTTTCTGCAACTGTCATCGAATCAAATAATGCAGAACCTTGAAATACCATTCCGATTTCAGTTCTCAATTCACGTTTTTCATCTTTATCTAAATCAGAATAAACTCTGCCGTCAAATTCGATTGTTCCAGAATCTGGTGTATGGATTCCTAAAAGCGTTTTTAATAAAACTGTTTTTCCAGATCCACTTTGTCCGATAATCAAATTGGTTTTTCCAGTTTCAAAAACGGTCGAAACGCCTTTTAAAACTTTACTGTCACCAAATGATTTTTCTATGTTTTTTACTTCTATCATTATCCTAACAATAATTGAGTTAATATATAATTAAAAAGAATGATACAAACTGATGTCCAAACAAACGAAACTGTACTAGCCTTACCAACTTCAAGTGCTCCACCTTTCATATAATATCCGTGAAAAGATGGAATTGTAGCTAATAACATTGCAAAGATCAAAGTTTTGATGAATGCGTATGTGATATGAAAAGGAATAAATTCCATTTGAGCTCCAGCAATAAAATCCTGACTTGTTGAAAATCCGCCATAAGCAGAAGCAAGCCAGCCTCCAAAAATACCCAAAAACATACTGATACAGATTACAAAAGGATACATTAGTAAGGCTATAATTTTTGGAAAAACAAGATAGTTTAAAGAATTAACTCCCATAACTTCTAAAGCATCAATCTGTTCTGTAACGCGCATTGTTCCGATACTTGATGTGATGTAAGATCCCATTTTTCCGGCCATAATTACCGAAATAAAAGTAGGAGCAAACTCTAAAATTACAGATTGACGTGTAGCAAAACCAATTAAATATTTTGGAATTAATGGATTAGTTAAGTTAAGCGCTGTCTGAATGGCAACAACTCCTCCGATAAAGAAAGAGATAAAGCAAACAATTCCAAGAGAGTCAATAATAAGATCATCGATTTCTTTAAGAATTAGACTTTTCATAACAGGCCATTTAGTCTGTTTATTGAAAATTTCTTTCAGCATTAAAAAATATCTCCCAATTTGGGATAAATAACGAATTAGCATCATAATTTTTAAATATTGGCTAAATTAAGGATTAGTTTACAGTTTACCGTTTCGGTTTGCAGTTTTTTAATTTTTTTTAAGATTAAAAAAGCTTTTGTTTCATTTTCTGTAAACGATAATTTCTAATAAATTTAGCTTGTTCGGGATTAACCAGTAAGGGAGTTTTAGCTTTTTTTGCTTTCAAAAATCCTTTGATATAATCTAAAAATAGAAATGGTTTTTTCTTCATCATCGCCAATTTTGCAGAAGCGATAGAAGTAATCCAAAAACCATAACCTAAAGTATAGAAAGCTTCGCCTTGTTTATAACGAGCTGTTTTGTTGTAATTTGCTCCAGTCGGTTTTAGATGTTTTACATGCAAAGACTCGTCGGTAACAATTTTCCAATCGTAATATTTACATAATAATTCATCGACTGTATCCCAACCCATTGCAGGTTTTAAGCCTCCAATTTGCTGAAAAGTTTCTTTTCTGTAAGCTTTTAAAGCGCCGCGAATATGATCTTTATCGGTTAGATTTTCTAAAACCCATTCACCATTTTTATCAATATAACAAAATCCACCAACCATTCCGATTTTAGAATCAGATTCAAAATGTTTGATTATGGTTTCGAAATAATTTGGAGGAAAAATTAAATCGCCGTCAATCTTTACAATAATATCGTAATCTGAATCCAGAGTTTCAAAACCTTTCTGAAAAGCCTGAATCACTTTGCTCCCAGGTAAATGAATCGCATCTGAAGTTTTGTTTACAACTGAAATATATGGATTTTCTTTTGCAAAACTCAATACAACTTCTTCGGTTTTATCTGTAGAATTATCATTGACAACTACAATTTTAGAAGGCAAAACAGTTTGCGTAACCAGAGATTGTAAAGTCAAGCCGATTAAATCTTGTTCATTATGCGCGGGAATGACGATGTAATATTTCATGTAAAAAATTTTAGTCCCGAAGCCTCGGGATTATATTTTAGATTTTAGATTGTGTGAAATTCATCTATAAATCAAAAATCAAAAATCGTTAATCTGCAATCTTAATTTTTAACTTTCTCTGCTACTACAAGATAATATCTTGGAGTGAAATATCTTAATAATGGTCTAAGTCCAAGTTTTTTTACTGGATGTGTAAATTGAAGACGATCTGTAATTTTCCAGCCTGTTTTTTCTAAAAGCCAGTCTAGTTGCCAGTCTTCAAATTCGTGGTAATGTCTGTCCCACATATCTGTTTTAGAACGATATGCTGGCGAAAACCATAAACGTAACGGAATCGAAATTAACAATTTATCACATTTTACATTTTGTAAAATAGTGTACGGATTTAGTAAATGTTCGAAAATTTCAAATGCTGTAAAAACAGTGTAATCTTCTGTTTGCAAGGCTGTTTGATCGTTATCTAAATCTTCTCCTTTTGTGTTTTTTACGGTATAGCCATTTTCTTCCATTATTTTAGAAAACGGATTTGGTACACCAAAATCAAAAATGGTTTCAGATGTTTTAACGTGTTTTTGTAAAAATTCTAAGGTAAGTTTGAATCTTTTATTCGGAAACGTTTTTTCGTACATAGTCGCTGCGAACGAATCAATCTTTCGTTCTTGATTTTAATTAGGTCGCAAATATACAAAGTTATCTTCTTTCTTGTTTTTAATTGAAATGAAAATAGATGTGTTTTAATGGAAGTTTGAAATCAATCTCTCGCAAAGACGCGAAGTCGCAAAGTAATTATTTTAAAACTTTGCGACTTCGCGTCTTTGCGAGATTAAACTCGGCTTTTAAAAAGCTTAATTTATTTTAGTACTACTTAATATCGATAAACAAAAGCATTAATATTCATTCCTGCTCCAACTGAAGCAAAAATTACAACATCGCCTTTGTTAATTTCGTGGTTTTCTATTTTTCCTTGAAGAATCAAATCGTACAAGGTTGGAACTGTTGCTACACTACTATTCCCTAAGTCGTGAATACTCATTGGCATAATATCTGCAGGAGCAGTTTTGTCGTATAATTTGTAGAAACGTTCAATAATCGCTTCATCCATTTTTTCATTTGCTTGATGAATCAGGATTTTTTTCACTTCATCAATTGAAATACCACTTTTATCTAAACAGCTTTTCATTGCTAATGGAACATTGCTTAAAGCAAATTCGTAGATTTTACGCCCATACATTTTAATGTATTTAATATCTGGATCTAAATCTGGATTATAAGATTTTCCGAAGAAAAGATAATTCGCTTCGTCATTAGCGTAAGTTGCGCTTTCGTAAGCTAATAATCCAGCTTCGTCTGTTGAAGCTTCTAAAATAGAAACTCCCGCTCCATCAGAATAAATCATTGAATCACGATCGTGATCGTCAACAACTCTTGATAAAGTTTCGGCACCAATTACCATAACTCGTTTTGCCATTCCAGATTTAATGAAAGCATTTGCTTGTAAAACGCCTTCAATCCAGCCCGGGCATCCAAAAAGAATATCGTAAGCCACACATTTCGGATTTTTGATGCCTAATTTGTTTTTTACGCGAGTTGCCAAACTTGGTAAAATATCCGTTTGGTGCGTTCCGGTTTTTACATCGCCAAAGTTGTGTGCAAAAATGATATAGTTTAAAGTTTCGGCATCAATTCCTGCATTTGCTATTGCTTTTTGAGCAGCAAAAAAAGCTAAATCAGATGCGGTATATTCAGGTTCTGCATAGCGGCGATTTTCAATTCCGGTAATGCCTTTAAATTTCTTAATAACAACTTCGTTCGGATAACCAAAAGGAGTTCCATCCTCATTTAAAAAAACATGCTTATCAAAATCTGTGTTTTTTACTTCTAAATTAGGAATATAACTCCCAATACCAATAATCTTTATTTTCATTTCCTTTTAATTATCCGATAAATTTAGTGCTAATGTATAAATAATATTATGATAACTATCATAAAAAATAGTATGCATGCATATAATTATGAAATAACAATTTTTTAGAAGATATATTGTGTTTCTTCTAATGATTTTTTAATATTTCCTAGATTTCAAACGATTGAAGCAGATTTTAGAAAATGCTTTTTTGTAATTATTTTTTATTTAATAAAATTAATTTCACAAAAATCTAACAAAAAGTTATGTTTTTGTAAATCCGAATCTTCTTTATTGTTTTGAATGCGTGATGGCACGCCCAGATTGATTTTAGATTTTAGATTTTAGATTTTGGAATTTGTAAATTTTTGATTTAGAATTTAAAAAACAAAACCCGACAAGTTTTTAAAACTTGTCGGGTTTGAATATTTATAAGAAAAATAATTTCTTAGTTTTCCATATAAGCTTCAATAGGAGCACAGCTGCAAACTAAGTTTCTGTCACCGTATGCATCATCTACACGACGAACAGATGGCCAGAATTTATTGTCAGCGATGTAATCTAATGGATAAGCCGCTTTTTCTCTTGTGTAAGGGAAATCCCAGTTGTCAGTAGTTAACATTGCTAATGTGTGAGGTGCATTTTTCAATACGTTGTTTTTGTCGTCGGGAGTTGCTGCTTCAATCTCTTTTCTGATTGAGATAAGAGCATCACAAAAACGATCTAATTCTGCTAAATCTTCAGATTCAGTTGGTTCGATCATTAAAGTTCCAGCAACTGGGAAAGAAACCGTAGGAGCGTGGAAACCGTAATCCATTAAACGTTTTGCGATATCACCAACTTCGATTCCGTTTTCTTTAAATGAACGGCAATCTAAAATCATTTCGTGAGCCGCTCTTCCGCATTCTCCTGTATAAAGAATTGGGTAGTGACCTTCGAAACGAGATTTCATATAGTTTGCATTTAGGATTGCGTGTTCTGTAGCACTTTTTAATCCTTCAGCACCCATCATTGTGATGTAACCGTAAGAAATTAAACATACTAAAGCAGATCCGTAAGGTGCTGATGAAATTGCTGTAATAGCTTGTTCACCACCTACTTTTAAGATTGGGTTTGTTGGCAAGAACGGAACTAATTTCTCGTTCACACAGATTGGTCCAACTCCAGGTCCGCCACCACCGTGAGGAATAGCGAATGTTTTGTGTAAGTTTAAGTGACAAACGTCAGCACCAATTGTAGCAGGATTTGTTAATCCAACTTGTGCGTTCATGTTTGCACCGTCCATATATACTAATCCGCCGTTATCGTGGATTAATTTTGTGATTTCAATAATTGAAGATTCGAAAACTCCGTGAGTCGAAGGATAAGTTACCATTAAACAAGATAAATCATCTTTATGTTCAATCGCTTTTTCTCTTAAATCTTCTACGTCAATATTTCCTTCTGGAGTCGTTTTTGTAACGATAATTTTCATTCCCGCCATCGCTGCAGAAGCAGGATTTGTTCCGTGAGCTGATGATGGGATCAAACATACATTACGATGCCCTTCGTTTCTTGATAAATGGTAAGCACGAATAGCCATTAAACCTGCATATTCTCCCTGAGCTCCAGAGTTTGGCTGTAAAGTTGTTCCAGCAAATCCAGTAATTACATTTAATTGTTGCTCTAATTTTTTAAGCATTGTAATATAACCTTCCGCTTGCTCAGCTGGCGCAAATGGGTGAATGCTGTTCCAGTTTGGCATTGATAAAGGTAACATTTCTGAAGCTGCGTTTAATTTCATCGTACAAGAACCTAATGAAATCATCGAATGATTTAACGATAAATCTTTACGCTCTAACTTTTTGATGTAACGCATTAACTGACTTTCTGAATGATGATTGTTAAAAACATCATGTGTCAAGAAAGAAGACGTTCTTTCTAATGAAGCTGGTAATTGGCTTGCAGAAGTTAATTCAGAAACTGTGAAAGTTTCTTTTCCTAAAGCCTCAGCAAAAATAGCAACTATTTCGTTGATGTCGCTAATTGAAGTCGTTTCGTTTAATGAAATAGAAACAGAGTCAGCATCAGGGTAGAAAAAGTTTACTTTGTTTTTCTCAGCAGCTGCTTTTACTTTTTGAGCATCAGCTTTTACTAAAATCGTGTCAAAGTAAGCTGTGTTAGTTTGGAAAACTCCTAATTTATTTAAAGCTTCAGCTGTAGTAACTGCAGATGCGTGAACTTTGTTTGCAATATATTTTAATCCTTCTGGTCCGTGGTAAACCGCGTACATTCCGGCCATAACCGCAAGTAAAACCTGAGCAGTACAGATGTTTGAAGTCGCTTTTTCACGTTTAATGTGTTGTTCACGAGTTCCTAACGCCATACGTAAAGCGCGGTTTCCATTAACATCAATAGAAACTCCAATGATACGACCTGGCATAGATCGTTTGTATTCGTCTTTAGTTGCAAAAAATGCAGCGTGTGGACCACCATAACCCATTGGAACACCAAAACGTTGTGAAGTTCCAACCACTACTGCAGCTCCCATTTCTCCCGGAGAAGTTAAAGCAGCAAGTGATAAAATATCGGCAGCAAAAGCTACTTTGATTTCATTTTCTTTTGCTTTAGCAACAAAAGCGCTATAATCGTTTACTTGACCATATTTTCCTGGATATTGTAAAATAGCTCCAAAAAACTCAGTTGAAAAATCAAAAGTTTCGTGATTTCCAACAACCAATTCAATTCCAATTGGAGTCGAACGTGTTTGAAGTACAGATAAAGTTTGTGGTAAAATTTCTTCAGAAACGAAGAATTTGTGTGTATTGTTTTTCTTTTGATCTCTTGTACGAACATCAAATAATAAAGCCATAGCTTCTGCAGCAGCAGTTCCTTCATCCAATAAAGAAGCGTTTGCAATTTCCATTCCTGTTAATTCGATAACAGTAGTCTGGAAATTTAAGATAGCTTCCAAACGACCTTGCGCAATTTCTGCTTGGTAAGGCGTGTAAGCAGTATACCATCCTGGGTTTTCGAATATATTTCTCTGAATTGGCGCAGGAACGATAGTTGGGTGATAACCCAAACCAATGTATGATTTAAATGTTTTGTTTTTCTTCCCTAATTCGCGAATATGATTTGCAAATTCGAATTCAGTCATTGCAGGATCTAAATTCAAAGGCGCTTTTAAACGAATATCGTCCGGAAGGGTTTCATAAACAAGTTGTTCAATCGAGTCAACACCAATGGTTTGTAACATGTGTTGAAGATCTGTTTCTCTTGGACCAATGTGTCTTAAAGCAAAAGCATCTGTTTTCATTTGTAGCAGTCTATTTTTTAAAGATCAAAAGTAATTTGCCGAGCGTTTTATTTGACGTAATCTAATGCTACACAAGGTTTATTACATTTTAAAGTAAATGTGTTGTTTTTTTGTGGCGCAAAATTAAGTATTATTAATAATTTAATGGGTATTTTTAACTTCAATTTTTGTCAATTTTCTAACTAAAGAGTTGATTTGTTACCAATTGATTAGATTTCGGGATATGAAACTTTTAAAACAAATATTCAATTTTTATTTAAACAGCAGTATTCACGTGGCTTTATCGTGTTACGCTTTGGTTAGGATAACGTTTTATTTCTTTCATATTCAATATGATGAACCAATGGCATTGTTTGTTTTTTTCGGAACAATTGTAGGATATAATTTTGTAAAATATGATGCGCTTGTTCGAGTGAAAAGAAAACCAGTTGGAATTCAACTCAAAATTATCGCTGTTTTAAGTTTCATTTCGCTGATTTTAGTTGGCTATTATTTTTTCCATTTAAAGCGAATTACTCAAGTTGTTTCGGTTGTAATTTTTGCCATAACAGCACTTTATACTTTGCCGTTTTTTCCAAACAGAAAAAATGCCCGAAACTGGGCAGGAGTAAAAATCTACATTGTAGCGCTTTGTTGGGTTGGCGCAACTTTAGTTTTGCCGTATATAAATGCCGAAATTCCGTTTACAGCCAACTTTTTTATAAAATGCATTCAGCGTTTTGTTTTGGTTTTTGTACTGATTTTGGTTTTCGAAATTCTGGATTTAGCCAATGACGATCCGCATTTGCAAACCGTTCCGCAGACAATCGGAGTAAAACGAACCAAGATTTTAGGATTTTCACTTTTAGTTCCGTTTTGGGTTTTAGGAATTTTGTCTTTTACACTTCACGATCTTATTATCAATCTGATAATGGTGGTGACTTTAATGCTTTTTATTTTCTTTGCTAACACCAATCGTTCCAAATATTACACTTCATTTTGGGTTGAAAGTGTACCGATATTTTGGTGGCTGATGATTGCATTTTCTAAATAATATTATTTTGGGCGTGTCCCTCCGGGTCGGGCTTTCGGCTAAATTCCCGATTAACAAAAACTACGGCTGAAAAAGCCTTGTTTTTCTAAATCGGGAGATACCGCCTCTATCCCTCACGCAAACCATAAAACGAGAAGATTCATTTTTAAAAGAAGATTTGTTGCCACAATCTTGTCATTTCGACGAAGGAGAAATCTCCGCGAGAAGCTCGACAAAGATTGGATTCTCGTTGCGGAGTTACTTGTGGAGATTTCTCCTTCGTCGAAATGACAAGATTGCGTTTAAATATTGGGCTTTGCCAAATTAATTTGTTAAAATCTGCGAGAGCAAAAAATAATAATCTATTTCGTCTTTTGTTCAGCAAGCGCTTTATTCAAATCAGCTTTAGCTTCATTTAGTTTTTTTCTTTTTTTATCGATTTTTTCTTTGCTTTCCTTGTCTTTAATCGCTTCGTTCAAATCAGCAGTTCTTTCGTTTACTTTTTGCTGTTTCTCTTTTACTTTTTTGTCAAGATCATTATTGACCGTTTTAGTAGTGCAGTTTTTCTTAGTTTGCGCAATAGCATCTTCAACACCTTTTATCTGACTTTTATTTCCTGCTTTTTTCGCCGCGACTAATTTTGTGTTCAATTCACATAATTTTCTTTCGCATCCTTTTAAAGTTGTGCAATTGCTCTGCGAAAATCCTATAAAAGAAATAGCAAAAAGAAGTACAGTTAATATCGTTTTTAATTTCATAAGTATGTTTTTTGATTTGATATTCACTCATTGATAAAAATGAATTACCTATAAAAGTAAGGAATTTATCTTAATCAAGTTTTTCTGAAACAGCTTTCAAAACCTTATTTCTTTCTAAAAGAAAATTTGTAAGATGCTTTTCTAAAAATAAAATATCAAAAAGTTCACCAAATATCCCAAACGGAGTTTCGTATTGCAATTTGTCTTTCATAATCGTAACACCATTTTCTTCCTCAAAAAAATGTTCGTGTTTAAACGATTTGAATTTGCCTTTCTCCATTTCATCCACAAAATAATCATACAAATTCATTGCAGTAATTCGGCTTTTGTGCGTGATGTAAAATCCGAAATGTTTGCCGCGCCAAGTTACCGTTTCGTTTAAATTAATTAAGCCAGATGTTACGCCATCAATAGCTTTTTCTTTTGACGGACTTGCAGATTGTTGGTGAATATCGATGTTTCTTGAGGCGTCAAAAACGATTTGTTTTGAGGCGTTTATTTTCGTTGTAAGGTTTATTGTTGTCATTGTTTAATTCGCTTAACAAACCCGACAGGTTTTTAAAACCTGTCGGGTTTCAGTGTAAATTATGAGATTTAACTTTGTCAAAGTTCGAAACTTTGACAAAGTTTTTAACGCAATAAATCTCGAAAAGTCTCATCAATATTCCCAAACTTAAACTTAAACCCACTTTCTAAAAGTCGTTTCGGAACTACGTTTCGGCTTTTCAAAACCAATTCAGTTTCTGTTCGAATAAAAAAAGATCCAATTTCCAAAAAGAATTTATTCATCGGAATTCCGAATGGAAAACCAACTGCTTTTCGAAGTTTCTGCATAAAATCAGCATTTCGAATTGGTTCTGGAGAAACAATATTAATGACACCAGATATTTCTTTTTCAATAATAAAATCAATTGCATTAGTAAAGTCATCTTCATGAATCCAACTTATAAACTGATTTCCTTTTCCTTGTTTTCCGCCAAAACCAAATTTCGCCAAAGTCTTCAACGGAATAAAAGCGCCACCGTTTTTTCCTAAAACGATAGAAGTTCGCAAAGCAGTTTTTATAGTCTTTGGAGTTTCAGTTTTAAAGAATGCTTTTTCCCAAGAAAGCGCCACATTTATAGAAAAATCATTTCCGATTTCGCCGTCAACTTCATCCATTTGTTTGTCTAAAGAGAATCTATAAATAGTTGAGGTAGATGAATTCAACCAATGTTTCGGTGGATTTTGACAATTTAAAACTGCTTTATTTAGAATTTTAGTGCTTTCAATTCGAGATAAAAGAATCTCTTTTTTGTTTTCTTTTGTATAACGACAATCAACAGATTTTCCTGCGAGATTAATTAAAATCGTTGCATTCTCCAATTCCTTTTCCCAACCAGAAAAAGTTCTGGCATTCCAGTTTACATATTTAATTCCGTCAATTGTTTGAGATTTTCCTCTTGTTAGAATTACAATTTCTTCAAATTTATCTTTGAAATGATTGACTAAAACTTGTCCAAGAAAACCGGTTCCGGCTGCGATTATAATTTTTTTCATTTTTATATTTTTTGCGTTAAACCTGACGGGTTTTTAAAACCCGTCAGGTTTCCGAGAGATTAATTGAGAATAAAAACTAAAGCAAGAATTCGGTAAAGAATCCAAGTGAAAGATAAGTAAAAAGGAAGTCTTAAAATTTTCACTCTTCTAAAATGTTCCAAAAACATAATCAAAACCGTCATTCCAAACCAACCTAAAATAATGGTTTGTGGAAGCTGGAAAAACTGATTCACAATTAAAATTGGTGTTAAAATTAAACTTCCAAATAAAGAAACAGTCATTAAATTTCCTGCGTAATTCAGAATTGTTTGCTTGTCAAATTTCAAAAGAAATAAACTTTGAAAAACAATCTGTCCAAAAGCCAAAATAATTTCTCTCGTAATAGTTGCTTTTGGTAAATTCGGAATCAAATTAGAATATCCAAATAAAATAAAACTTGTCAATGTTAAAGCAAATCCGATAAACAGAAATCTGTATTTATAATTGAAATCAGGACTGCATTCTAGTTTATTTTCTTCTTTTATATTTCCCAGAATAATTACTTTTCTGTTATAAGAAACAAAAGAATACATTTTTTTTAGAATAAAATGAATCGGTTTTACTGTCGCAATTTTTTCAATTAACGGAAAAGAAAATCCAACCACTTTTATGAGACTGTCAATTCCATAAATAACGGTTTGCTTTTTATTGTCAACCAAAGCAATTTCGTTTGGAGCACGTTTCAAGTCCACAAAATTTTGTTCTTCTGCAGATAATTGACAATACGATTTTCTTCCGTTTTCATCAAGCATTCCGCTTTTTACAAATCCAGTTGTATACAAATTGCAAAGCGGACAATCTTCATCATAAAGTAAGGTTTGGTTTTCTAACGTTTTCATGATTTTTGGTTTTAAAGATGAATAGTTTTATGCGTATAATTCTTTCCGATCAGGAATCAACTCGATTTTTCTTTTGTTTTTAACTGCAATTTTTGAGCCTTCAGCCAGAAAGATTGAAGTTGGTTTTTGAGTTTGAAGAAATCCAAAATCACTGCCATAATTTTTTTCGAAATCAACATCAATTCGGTGATTTAAAACTTCAAATTGTTCCCATCTCGGATGCGTCACTTCATATTCAAAAGTTGTTTCTTTGTCGATTTTAGTATATCCGAAATAATGTTCTGTAATAAATTCGGCTTCAGAATCAACTTCAATTTGGGTTAAAACGTTTTTGGTTTCAATTTCAATTGTGTTCCATTCTTTACCATTCTTCCACTCATAAATAAAAGTATTTGTATTTGAGTTTTCAATGATTTCATGTCTCATTTTCTGAGTTTCATAATGTTCCTGATACAAAGTGTTCGCAATAAAAGTGATCGCTTTTTTAGGAACAATTTCTTTAATAAAAACCACACCGCGTTTCCATTCTCCATTTTCGAAACGCTTTACATAAAATCTTAGATTCACTTCTTCAAAATTGGTGTGAAAAGGAACTTTAAATCCTAAAACTTTGGTGTTTTTAAACATAAATCCGACCAAGCTTACATAACATTTGTTGTTCCAAATATCAATCTCAGTTCCTGCTGGAAGATATTTTTCTAAAATTGCAGCGTCAACTTCATAGTTGAAAAGTGCTAAATTTTTCCATTCTGCTTTTAAGAAATTCATGATAATTAGTCTTTATAAATTTGAACTGATAAGTAAATTGCGAGTATAAGAGGGATTGGGAACAAGATAAAGGTTAAAAAGTCATTGTAGTCAATTAGATGGTTGATGAACCAAAGCCCAAAAAAGAAACAAACTCCTGATATATAAATTTGTAGATTTCTGTCTTTTGGATTATCAACTAGCATTTTTATACCCAATAAAACTTGAAGAAAACCCGTAATCATAGTTGACAGTAAAGCAAAGAATATTGCTCCTTCTCCAAAAACAATGGCTGATAAAAAAATAATAAACGGAAGTGCAAGTGCAAATGTGTTGATATTTTTTAAAGTTCTCATAGTTATTGATTATTTTAAACTTTCAGAAATAATTGAAAGTTTGAATTAAATTTTTTTAGTTTGAAGATTTACTTCATCATTTTTATAACCAATTTACCCAACCAGTTATCATTAAATTCGGTCATTTTATCTAACATATTATCCGCTTTTAAAACGAAATCGTACAATTTAGTAGTCTGATCTACAAAATGTTTTTCTTCTGCCGAATCTTTTGCTTCAATAGTCGAAACTTCTTTTAAGATTTTCAGCGTTGGTTTGATTTCTCTTTTACTTCTTTCTCTGGAAATTTTTACTGCCAGTTCGTCTAAATCTTTTTCGGCTGTGAAAAACTCTTTTCTTTCGCCAGCTTTGTATTCTTTATAAACAATTCCCCAATCCATTAAACCTCTTAAGTTCATACTGGCGTTTCCACGGGAAATTTGCAATTCTTCCATAATGTCTTCCATAGAAACAGGTTCGTTCGAAACCATTAATAAAGCGTGGATCTGTGCCATCGTTTTATTAATTCCCCATTGAGAACCTAATGCTCCCCAGGTTTGTACAAACTTATTTTTTGCTTCTTTGAATTCCATAGTCCAAATGTAAGCAAAAGTTTTTAAACTTTCAAAAATAATTGAAAGTTATTTAACGAATTATAAAGTTATGTTAATTCAAACCTTGAAATTTTTGATTAAATAATGATACAGCTATTTTTGTAAAAATCACATTTATGGAATTATACTACACATTTTCGGTACTTATTGTACTGGCCTCTTTCTTCGCCTATTTAAATTTAAGATTTTTAAAACTTCCGGGAACTATCGGAATTATGATTATTGCGATGCTAGTTTCAGTCGGAATTCGCCTTTTGGGAGATTCTTATTTTCCTGCAACTACAAAACATTTTTTTGATTTAATAAAAGAATTCGATTTCAACGAAATTCTAATGGGAGCAATGTTGAACTTTCTTTTGTTCGCCGGCGCACTTCACGTAAATATGGCAGATCTTAAAGAGCAAAAAGTGCCCATTATGATTTATTCTACAGTAAGTGTAGTATTGTCAGCTCTAATAATTTCTGGTTTACTTTTTTATATTGCACCACTTTTAGGAATAAAAATCCCTTATATATTTTGTTTAGTTTTTGGAACCTTAATTTCTCCAACCGATCCAATTGTAGTTTTGGGAGTTTTAAAGGAAGCGAAAGTTCCTAAGAGAATCGAAACTAAAATCGTTGGTGAATCTCTATTTAATGATGGAGTAGCCGTAGTGATGTTTGCTGTTGTTTTGAAAATGGCAACCGACCCGACATTTGATATGACTTTTGGTTCTATTGCTTGGTTATTTGCAAAAGAAGGAATCGGCGGACTTTTATTAGGTGCTGTTCTTGGAATTTCGGCATCAAACGTTATGAAGAAAATTGATGATTATAAAGTCTCAGTTTTAATCACGCTTTCTATTGTAATGGGAGGATTTTTGATTGCTCAAAGTTTACACGTTTCTAGTCCGCTCGCAATGGTTGTTGCAGGATTAATCATAGGTAATTATGGAAAAAAAGTCGCGATGAGCGAAATTACCCAAGATTACTTAGGGAAATTCTGGGAACTTATTGATGAGATTCTGAATGCAATTTTATTCTTATTTATTGGTTTTGAATTGTTGTTATTGCCAGATTTAAACAAACAATTACTAACTGGTTTCGTAGCGATCTTTATAGTATTGTTTTCAAGATTAACATCAATAGTTTTACCGTGGAAATTCTTTGATATTTTTAAGTTCTTCGGAATCAGATCTGCTTACAACAAAGGATCTCTGATGGTTTTAGTTTGGGGAGGAATTCGTGGCGGAGTTTCTATTGCTTTGGTACTTTCGATGCCCGAAGGAGAATATAAAAACCTTTTACTTGAAGTAACTTATATTGTAGTATTATTTTCAATTGTAGTACAAGGACTTACTGTTGGGAAATTGGCTAAGAGAGTTTTGGAGAAAGAGTAGAGATTTAGAAATAGAAGTAAGATGAAAGAGTCAAGATTTCTATTCTTTGTCATTAAAATTTTAAAAAAAAGCCCGAAGCAATTCTGTTTCGGGCTTTTTTTTATCGTTTATCTTCTTTTGAATAATTAGATTCTCCATTAATATTAATTTCTCCGCCTAAAAAACGAGGTTCACGATTTCTCAAAACATCAAAAAAGGATTTGAAAACAGAACCATATTCTCTAAACGTAACATATTTATATCCCAAATATTCACCTTTATTTGCAGAATAACCAGCAGATTTAATTCCGAGTTTTTGTCCGATATAAATAGCACGATTTAAGTGATATTCCTGCGAAATTAATGTAGCTTTTTTAATTTTGAAAATGTGTTTCGCGCGATACATGGTTGAATACGTATCGAAGCCTGCGTAATCAATAAATATTTTTGTGGTGTCAACTCCATGATTAAAGCAGTAATTTTTCATTACCGTTAATTCGTCATATTCTTCGCGGCCGTTATCTCCGGAAAGTAAAATTTTATTGATGCGTTTGGCTTTCCAAAGCATAATTCCTGCATCCAAACGATCTTTTAAATATTTACTTGGCTGATCGCCATTAATTCCTGCACCAAAAATAATTCCCACATCATTCTTAGGGAATTTTTTGATTGAATAATGAATGTATTTCTTAGTCGAATTTTTTACGTAGTAGTTTACAGAAACAATTGCAATTAATCCAATAATTGCAAGATAAAGAGCTATTTTAAAATATTTTTTCACGGCTTGTATTTGTAAGATTAAGATTCAAAAATGCGAAGATAACTAAAGTAAAACCAAATAAAAAACCGAAGCATTTCTACTTCGGTTTAATCTAAAATCTAAAATCTAAAATCTAAAATCAGAAATCTAAAATTACAGAAGTCCTGCTCTTTTCAACAAAGCTTCAGGTTTCGGTTCCTGACCTCTAAAACGTTTGTACAAAGTCATCGGATGTTCTGTTCCTCCTTTTGAAAGTACATTATCTTTAAATTTCTTCGCTACTTCTTCATTGAAAATCCCTTTTTCTTGGAAAAATTCAAAAGCATCTGCATCTAGAACTTCTGCCCATTTATAGCTGTAATATCCAGAAGAATATCCGCCTTGAAAAATATGAGAAAATGCCGTACTCATTGCATTTTCTTTTACGTCTGGATACAACTGTGTGTTAGCAAATTGCTCGGTTTCGAATGCTTTTAAATCAGTAATATTAGTTGGATCTTGTCCGTGCCAAGCCATGTCTAATAATCCAAAACTTAATTGACGCAATGTTGCCAAACCTTCTTGGAAACTCGCACTTTCTTTAATTTTCTGCACATATTCAATCGGAATAATTTCCCCCGTTTCATAATGATTTGCGAATAAAGCTAAAGCTTCTGGTTCGTAACACCAGTTTTCCATAATCTGACTTGGTAATTCTACGAAATCCCAATAAACAGAAGTTCCAGATAAACTTGGGTAAACCGTATTTGCCAGCATTCCGTGTAAACCGTGACCAAATTCGTGGAATAAAGTTGTTACTTCATTAAAAGTCAATAACGAAGGTTTTGTTTCTGTTGGTTTTGTAAAATTACAAACGTTAGAAATATGTGGTCTTTCGTTTACGCCGTCTTTTACATATTGTGATTTAAATGAAGTCATCCACGCGCCGTTTCTTTTTCCTTTTCTTGGGAAAAAATCAGCATAGAAAATCGAAACTAAATTTCCGTTAGCATCTTTTACTTCATAAGTCGTAACTTCTTCGTGGTATTTATCGATATCAAAAACTTCAGTAAAAGTTAAACCGTATAATTTTTTGGCAACGGTGAAAGCACCATCTAGAACTTTTTCTAATTGAAAATAAGGTTTCAACTTTTCATCGTCTAAATTAAAAAGCTGTTGTTTTAATTTTTCAGAATAATACGCGCCATCCCATTTTTCTAATTGTTCAATTCCGTCCAATTCTTTTGCGAAAGCAGTTAATTCTGCAAATTCTTTTTGAGCTGCTGGTTTTGCTTTTGCTAATAAATCATTTAAAAAAGAAAAAACTTTCTCCGGACTTTCGGCCATTCTTTCTTCCAGAACAAAATGTGCGTGCGTTTTGTAACCTAATAAATTAGCTCTGTCAAAACGCAGTTTAGCAATTTTTAAAACATTTTCCTGATTGTCAAATTCGTTATTTTGAAATGCTTTCGCTCCAAACGCAATAGCCATTTTTTTACGCAGTTCTCGATTATCCGCATAAGTTAAAAAAGGAACATAACTTGGATGATCTAAAGTGAAAATCCAGCCTTCTTTTTCCTGATTTTTAGCTAATAATCTCGCCGCTTCAATCGTGCCTTCTGGTAAACCAGACAAATCTTTTTCGTCAGTTAAATGCAATTCGAAATTATTGGTTTCTGCCAAAACATTTTCGCCAAACTGTAAACTCAATTTTGATAATTCTTTGTCGATTTCTCTTAATTGATTTTTCTTGTCTTCTGGCAAATTCGCTCCGTTTCTGGAGAAACTTTTGTATTTTTTATCTAATAAAGTAGTTTGTTCTGCATTCAGATTTAAACTTTCTTTTTGATCGTAAACGGCTTTTACTTTCGCAAATAAATCAGCGTTTAAGCGAATGTCATTTCCAAACTCTGAAAGTAAAGGCGAAACTTCCTGCGCAATTTTCTGCATTTCGTCATTAGTTTCTGCCGAATTCAAATTGAAGAAAATACTCGAAAGACGATCTAAAATATCACCCGAAAAATCCATTGCTACAATTGTATTTTCAAAAGTCGGCGCATCGGGATTATTTACGATTGCATCAATTTCGGCTTTAGCCAAAGCAATTCCTTCGTTGAAAGCAGGAACATAATCTTCGATTTTAATTTGCGAAAAAGGCGCGGTGTTATGTTTGGTATTAAAGTATTGTGTTAAAACGCTCATGTTGTTTATGCTGTTTAAAAATATAAAATTAGAAAATCATAATTTGAATTTCTTCGTATCCTGAAAAGTATTCCAAAATCGAAGTAACTCTAAATTAGTGTTTTCGATACGATAATAAAGTGAAATGTGTTTGGTAATGACAATTTTATAAACACTTTTGTAGTTTGTTTTTATAAATAAAACATTGTCATTTTTTAAAAGTTCTATTGTGGTATTTACTTTGTCAATGAAATTTTGAGCAGCTTTTTCAGACCATTCGGTTTCCAAATAATCGATGTTGTTCCAAAAGTCTTGTTTAGCTTGTGGAGCCCAAATTACATTCATTATTTAAAATATTTTGAATAACGATTTTTGGTTTCTTCCATAACAACATCATGTTGAATACCTTCATTATTGTCTAAAGAGTAAATAGCCTCATTTATTTTGCTTTTTTGTTCTTCTGAAAGACTTTCTTTAGATTGAATGAAATCAACAATTTCCTGAATTAAATCAGGGTTGTCAATGTCTAAAACAATTTTAGCGAGTTCTATTTTAGAAGTTTGAATGTTCATTTTGCTTTTTTCTCAAAGTTAAGTTTTTCTTTTAGAAATTTTTATAATGATTAGTTAATTCTTGAAGATGCTTATCTTACAAAAATACATCAAGAAAAAACACAGAGAATCACAAATGTGATTCTCTGTGTCTTCTTTTTGAATCTTTGTGAAATTATTTCTTCAAACCTTCTGCTGCTTTATTTACCGCAGCTTTCAATTCTTCTTTATAAGAAATAATCGTATCTAAAACTTTTTTATCGTGGCTTCCGATGATTTGTGCTGCTAAAATTCCGGCATTTTTTGCTCCGTTTAGTGCAACAGTTGCAACAGGAACTCCGCCCGGCATTTGCAGAATCGATAAAACTGAATCCCAGCCATCGATAGAATTACTTGATTTTACAGGAACTCCAATTACAGGAAGTGGAGACATTGAAGCAACCATTCCAGGTAAATGTGCCGCACCGCCCGCGCCCGCAATAATTACCGAGATTCCGCGAGAATGCGCATTTTTACTGAAATCGAATAATTTCTCCGGCGTTCTGTGTGCCGAAACAATATCTACTTCAACTTCTACATTAAATTGTTTTAATATGTCGATTGCATCTTGCATAACTGGCATGTCTGAGATGCTTCCCATTATAATGGCTACTTTGCTCATTTGTTTTTTGTTTGTTTTGTTTCAGGTTTCAAGTTTTGTTGAGACTGAAAACTATTTGTTTTATTTTAAGTTGTAAACGGCGACTAATCACTAATTACTACGTACTAATTACTTTAATAGTATTCTTAACTTCCTGTGCAATTCGTCTCGCTTCTTGCATATTCTCGTTTACGATTGTAACGTGGCCCATTTTTCTGAACGGACGTGTTTGTTTTTTACCGTAAATATGGGGAGTAACGCCGTCCCATCCTAAAATGGTTTCGATATTTTGGTAAACTACATTTCCAGAATGACCTTCGGCTCCAACTAAATTTACCATAATTCCGGCAACTTTACTGTCTGTGTTCCCTAACGGAAGATCTAAAATAGCACGTAAATGATTCTCGAATTGTGAAGTATAACTTGCTTCAATAGAATAATGGCCTGAATTGTGTGGGCGAGGAGCAACTTCGTTTACCAAAATTTCATCTTCATTGGTTTGAAACATTTCAACAGCCAAAAGTCCAACGTGATTGAATTTTTCAGAAACATTTAGAGCAATTGCTCTGGCTTTTTCTGCCACTTTTTCGTCGATTCTTGCAGGGCAGATTACATATTCAACTTGGTTTGCTTCTGGATGAAATTCCATTTCTACAACTGGATAGGTTTTAATTTCGCCTGAAGGATTTCTTACCACGATTACTGCTAATTCATTTTTGAAAGGAACCATAGTTTCTGCAATACATTCCACATTTGGTAAATCGTCCATATCAGAAATTTGGCGAATCACTTTTACGCCATTTCCGTCGTAACCAAATTCGGTGCATTTCCATACAAACGGAATGGTGATTTCGTTATTTCCAACTGATTTTTGCAAATGCAACGGACTTTCAAATCGTAAATATGCTGCGGTTGGAATATTACTTTCGGTATAAAAATCTTTTTGAGTTCCTTTATTCTGAATTCCTTTTAAAGTTTTTGGAGACGGATAAACTTTTACACCTTCGTTTTCTAATTGTGTTAAAGCTTCAAGGTTTACCAATTCGATTTCAAATGTCAAAACATCGACTTGTTTCCCGAAGTTGTAAACCGTTTCATAATCCATTAAATCGCCTTGAAAGAATTTATTACAGGCAATTTTACTCGGCGCTTCGTCGCTTGGATCTAAAACATAAGTTTGTATGTCAAATTTTCTGGTGTCAGACAAAAGCATTTTACCCAATTGTCCGCCGCCTAATATTCCTAATTTAAAATCAGAAGAAAAATAATTCATTTTGTGTTGTGTTTTTGCAAAGATACCTTTTAATCTTTTTTTAGCCAAAATTTAGTTTTTCTGCCACAGATTAAAAGGATTAAAAAAGATTTTTTTGTTTGCCACGAATTACACCAATTTGCACGAATTTTTCTTTAACTCAATTTTAAAAATTAATTAGTGAAAATTGGTGTAATTCGTGGCAACTTAAACTACTTTATTTTCTTCAAAACTTCTTTGGCAACGGCTTTGTAAGCGGCAGAATGATCTGCGTAATCTTTATCGATAATTACTTTGAGTTCGGGATGAATCCAGTCATAGTAATTTCCTAAAATATATAAAGTGCGAATCGAGTAGGCTTTTGTGGCGACTTTAACATCCGCAATTAACCAATCGAAAGAGGCTTCGATGCAATCTTGAAGATTTTTCTCAGAAAGTTGAATTCCGTTTTCGTTTTTCTTATAATGTGATTTTACCAAAAGCTGAGTAACTTTTGCAATTGGACGAAGCGAACTCTCATCTTTTAATATTTTCAAATTCGAACAGAAAAAATCAAGATGAGGTTGAAGCCAATGTAATTCTTCGTAAGAAACAAATTCTAAAATCCAGCAAGCTTTATGATTATTTTTGTCTTCGGGCGAAAAGCAAATTGAAACCAATTCGCTAAAAAGTGAAGGATTTTCTAAAACATCCTGTGCAGCTTTGAGACGGTTTTCTCTATAAGCATTTACATAATCCAGTTTTTTTTGTAATTCAGACAGCATCTTCTTCCAAGTATTTAAATACTTAGCTAAAATACGTAATTTAATGAGATAATTCCGTAAAAGTTTATAGGTAATCCTGGATAATAAAATCTTGGTTGTGCATTTCCAACGCCACTTGCATTGGTTAGAATCATCGAAGCGTATTTTTCGTTCATAACATTATTAATTCCCGCATCCAAATGTGTTGTTAAACCCGATAAAATTTCAAATTGATAACCTGTTTTTAAATTTAATAAAGAATAAGAATCCGAAAAATCTGCGTTAGAATCGTTCATCGGAATTTTATCTGTAAACTGAAAATCGGCACTAAAATAAAATCCAGAAGTTGTATTTAAAATAAAACCAGCGCTTGTAGTATTTGCAGGAACTCCCGTTAGTTTGTTTCCAGAAAAATCATTTCCGTTGTCTACAAAATCTTTAAATTCATAATTTCCGATTGAAGCTCCGATGTATGAATTTAGATTTAAAATCGAATTAATTGGCCAATTATTATTTAGCGAAATTTCAATTCCTTCATGAAAAGTTTTCCCTGCATTTATGCCTTCATATTGATCGTCGCCGATTCTTTTTGCCACCAATAAATCTTTAATTTCCATTCTATAAATGGCAATTTGAGTGTAAAGTTTTTTATTGAAAAAATGCAATTTTCCACCCAATTCAAAATTATAACCTGTTTCTGGTTTAATGTTTTGATTGATATTTCCTGTTGCCGTTAAAGTTTCTTCGGTTGCGGGAAGAGAAAATCCGCGGCTTGCAGAAAAGTAAAAAGTCTGAATTTCATTTGGTTTGAATAAGAAAGAAAGTTGAGGTGAAAAAATACCATCATAACTATATTTTTCCTTCGGATTATTCGCGGAAGCGGGAAAATCATTCTGCAATTCAAATTTGGTTTTGTTGTAATTTAAACCCGCCTGAATCTCAAATCGATCAGAAAGTAAAGTTCTAATTTGAGAAAAAACATTGTAAAAATCTCTTTTTTGATCGGTTGCCGAAAGTTGATCGCCTTGCAAATTTCCGTTTCCGTTATTTTGTTGGTATAAGTTTTGGAAAGTATTTCCGCTGTAATTATCTCTGAAATATTCAATTCCGCCAATAAATTGATTTTTGATTTTTCCGATATTAAAATCTCCCGAAAACTGAGTTCGCACACCTGAAGCAAAAGTATATTGACGCAAAATATCAAAAGGTCGCGGTTCGTTGCTGTCTTTGTAATTAATGAAAACTGAAGTTGAATTTTTTAAATTTTCATTAATTGAAAAATCATAAGCCAATCCGCCCAATGTTGATTTGTATTCTTTAAATCCTTTTGAAGCAACCCAAGTCGGCGCTCCAGCTTGCGGATTATTTTCGAAAGTCGTTTTATTAATCGAACTCGGAATAAAAGCTTTTAAATAAGTATAATTAGAAAAATAAGTCAGTTTGCTGTTTTTCTTTCGAAATAATTCTCCCGAAAGTGTAATTCCTTCCCGATTGTAAGCGCTGTTTTGGCGCCAGCCGTCGGTTTTTAAATTGTGATAACTCAGACTTAAAGAAGATTCTTTTTCATTCAAATCAAAAGAAATCCTATTTTTCAATAATCCGTAAGAACCAAAAACAGAACTTACTTCAGCTTTATAATTTCCTTTTTTTAAAGTTTGAGGCGAAATTAAAATCGCGCCGCCCAAACCCGCGCCGTAAATACTCGAGAGCGGTCCTTTTATAACTTCAACTTGATTGATGTTTTGAAGATCGATATCGTCAATTACGGTTTCACTATTTCCAGAAGTTAGCGGAATACTGCCGTAAAAAGCACGAATTTTATTGGTTCCGTATGGAGTTCTCGCGCCAATTCCGCGAATCGAAATTCGAGTTGTCGTGATATTCGATGATTGCATAAAAACACCTGGAATCGTATTAATGACATTGCTAATATCTGTAGTATTATTTCGCAGTAATTCTTTCTCCGATAAAATTCCGATAGAAGCTGGACTGTTTTGTAAATCACGATTTATGTGAAGTGGACTAATTAAAACTTCATTTAGTTTTTGGGTTTTTGTAGTATCAATATTTTCTTGTGCTGAAATGTTTTGAGAAACAAAAAAAATTAAAAGAAGAAAACATTTTTTTAAAATCATAAAATGAGCTGATTAAAATGCAGTTTTATTTTAACACATAGAAACATAGCATTGATTGAGGCAAAAAAGGCGTTTCGAATTTTCAAATAACTTCTTTTTAAAACAAAATCTATGTCTCTATGTGTTTAAAATATTTATTTTGAAATATTTTTTAAACCGCAAATTGCGCAAATTCACACAAATTAATTTGCGAAAACTTGTGTAATTTGTTGTTATAGCAGTTTTTAACTATTTCTTCGCAGTTACTTTCCAAATCGTATTTCCGCTATCATCATTTACCAAAAGCGATCCGTCGTTCATAACGGTAACAGCTACTGGTCGTCCGTAAACTTCGGCTTTGTCATTATCAGAAATAAAACCAGTTAAAAAATCTTCTGGTTTTCCTGAAGGTTTTCCGTCTTTAAAAGGAACGAACAACACTTTATAACCCGAAATTTTAGAACGGTTCCAAGAACCATGCTGACCAACAAAAGCGCCATTTTTATATTTTGCTGGAAAAGCATCTTTTGTGTAAAAAGCTAATCCCAAAGATGCCGTGTGAGCACCAACAGGGACATCTGGAACAATAGCTTTTTCTATCAAATCTTTTCGTTCCCCTTTCCCTTTCCATCTTGGATCAGGAATACTTCCAAAATACGAATAAGGCCATCCATAAAAACCGCCTCTTTTTACACTCGTGATATAATCTGGAACCAAATCGTCGCCAAGTTCATCTCTTTCATTTACCGCTGTCCAAAGTTCTGTTTTATTGACAGGATTCCAATCCATTCCCATTGGATTTCTAAGACCTTCAGCATAAATCTTTTCGCCAGTTCCATCCGGATTAATTTCTAAAATTGCAGCACGGCGAATTTCTTTATCCATTCCGTTTTCTCCAACATTACTTCCTGAGCCAACACCAATATAAATTTTTGTTCCTTCAGGATTAACGAGCAAACTTCTTGTCCAGTGATTGTTGTATCCGCCAGCAGGAAGTTCAACAATTTTAGTTCCTTGAGTTTCTAATTTTAATGGTGCGTTTTTATAAGGATAACGGTAAAGTCCGTCTGTATTGGCAATATAAAAAAAGTCTTTTAAAATTAACATTCCTAAAGGTCTGTTTAAACCAGAAATAAAAACTTCACGAGTTTCATATTTTCCGTCTTTATCATTGTCGCGCAAAACTATAATTTGGTTTTTGCTTGTTCTGGTTCCGCTTTCAACAACAAAAATATCATTGTTTGGGCCTATATAACTCCAACGTGGATTCTCAAATCCGTCTGCAAATTTTGTAACTGTAAAACCTTCTGGCGCGTTTGGTGTTTTACCTTCTGGCCAGCCTATAACTTTGCTGTTCTTTGTTTTTGATTCGGTTGCGTAGGGCGGAGGAAGCGTAATATTTCCAATTGCTGTTTTTACAACATTCCCAGGTTGTTTGGCGAGCGCTTCTTTTTCTTCTTTTTTTACTTGCCCATTACAAGAAGTCATCAATGCTAATAATGCTACTGAAAATAGCGGTAAGGATTTTTTCATTGGTTTTTTGGAGTTAAATAATTATTTAACAACAATTTACTGAAATTTAAAACAGCATCAAAAAGTAATTTGTAATTATTAACTGATATTTAACATTCATAAAAAATATCGCGATACAGTCCATTTTGATAGAAGCAGTTAAGTTGTAATTCTGTATCTTTGTCCATTATTTTAAATTTAAAAATAATGATACAACTTCACGATAAACAATTTGTTCCGTTTATTTCGGCTAAAGAAATTGATTTTGCTTTAACTAAAATGGTGGCTCAGGTAGAGGATGATTTTGGAGATGATACACCAATTTTTATTGGAGTTTTGAATGGCGCATTTATGGTGGTGTCAGATTTTCTTAAAAAATATAAGAAACCATGCGAAGTTTCATTTATAAAAATGGCATCGTATGAAGGAACTGAAACGACAAATACCGTTAAAGAATTAATCGGAATCAATCAGGATTTGACTGGAAGAACGGTTATAATTATTGAAGACATTATCGATACAGGAAACACAATCGAAGAATTGAAACACTTGTTTAAAGCACAAAATGTAAAGCATTTTAAAATTGCAACTTTGTTTTTTAAACCAGAAGCGTATAAAAAAGATATAAAAATAGATTATGTTGGAGTTCGAATTCCAAATAAATTTATTGTAGGTTACGGTTTAGACTATGATGGATTAGGACGAAACTTAACCGAGATTTACAAATTAGCAGAATAACAAAACACAACTAAATATTCATTTTAAAACTTCTGAAAGACAGAAGTAACAACACTCATTTCAATTATGATTAACATCGTTTTATTTGGAAAGCCTGGTGCAGGAAAAGGAACTCAGGCAGAATTTTTAAAAGAAAAATACAATTTAACACACCTTTCAACTGGAGATATTTTTCGTTTCAATTTAAAAAATGATACTGAACTAGGAAAAAAAGCAAGAGTTTTTATGGACAATGGAGAATTAGTTCCATGCGAAGTAACAACTGCAATGTTAATTGATGAGGTAAAAAAACACCCTGATACAGCAGGATTTTTGTTCGACGGTTACCCAAGAACAATCAACCAAGCTGAGGCTTTAGATAAATTTTTACCAACTATTGGATCAAGCGTTACAGCAACTATCGCTTTAGAAGCTGATGATGAGATTTTAGTAGCACGTTTATTAGAAAGAGGAAAAACAAGCGGAAGAGCTGACGATCAAGACGAAGAAAAAATTCGTGTAAGATATCAAGAATACAATGAGAAAACAGCTCCCCTTATTGGATATTACAAAGAACAAAATAAGTTTCATGCCGTAGACGGTATCGGAACTATTGAACAAATTACAGAGCGCTTAACGTCAGTTATAGATAATTTGTAGAAGCTTTTTCCAGCTGTACGTTACAAGTCCTCGCTAAAAAAACTATTTTTCCAAACCATAAAACGAGCTTCCTTCGGTCGCTGTTTTCTGGCAGGATAAATTAGTTTTTTTAGCTCCGGGCTTTTCACTTCCATCTGGGCTATAATAAATTGAGTACAAATTGCATTTAACAAGACTATTTTATAACGAATCCCCTATCAATTGGAAATACTAATTATATTTTTTCTAATTCTCTTAAATGGAGTTTTCTCCATGTCTGAAATCGCATTGATTTCGGCCCGTAAAAACAGGTTGGAAACAGCTGCGAAAAAAGGAAATAAAAGCGCTAAAACGGCACTCGATTTAGCCAATTCGCCAAACAAATTTCTATCGACAGTACAAATCGGAATTACCTTAATCGGAATTTTAACTGGTATTTATTCTGGAGATAAAATCACACAGGATGTTGAGCTATTTGTTGCAGGTTTTGCAGTTCTAAAACCTTACGCACATTCTGTAGCTGTTGGAATTGTAGTTGTCGTTTTAACTTTCTTCTCTTTGGTTTTAGGAGAATTACTTCCAAAACGAATTGGATTAAATTATCCAGAAGCAATCGCAAAAATGGTGGCAATGCCAATGAAAGTCATTTCGATCATTACGGCACCATTTATTTGGTTATTAACTTCTTCAACAGATTTTTTATTGAATGTTTTGCAGATAAAACCAACTGCTGACGGAAAAGTTACCGAAGAAGAAATTAAGGCAATTATTAAAGAAGGAACAGAAGTAGGGGAAGTTCAAGAAATTGAACAAGATATTGTAGAGCGTGTTTTTCATATTGGAGACAGAAAAGTAAGTTCGTTAATGACGCATCGAAAATCTGTTGACATGCTTCCGCTAAAAGAAGACAGAGCCAAAATAAAAGAATTGGTTGTTCAGGATTTGCATGCTGTTTATCCAGTTTACAATCAAAACTATGATGATATTGTTGGAGTTGTAACACTTAAAAATATTTTTGCCAATATTGAGAATGACAATTTCGATTTATCGGCAATTATGTCTGATGCTCCATATTTAATGGAACAAACTACGGCTTATAAAGCTTTGGAAAATTTCAAGAAAACAGGAGTTCATTACGCATTGGTTTCAGATGAATATGGTGTTTTTCAAGGTATGATTACTTTAAACGATATTCTGGAAGCTTTAGTTGGAGATGCGTCTGAGTTTTATAAAGATGAATTTCAGCTTATAGAAAGAGAAGACGGTACATGGTTGGTTGACGGACATTATTCGTTACACGATTTCTTAACTTATTTCGAGTTAGACGAATTAACAAACGATTACGAGGTAAACACCGTAAGCGGAATGATTATGACGGAGCTTTCACATATTCCAAAAGAAGGAGAAAAATTAGTTTGGCAGAAATTCGTCTTAGAAGTTGTCGACATGGACGGCGTAAAGATTGATAAAGTGCTTGTAAAAGCGCTTAAAGAGTAAATAAAAATAGTTTTCAGTCGCAGTTTTCAGTAACAGTTTGCGCTGAAATTGAAATTGAGAGAGAATACAAAAACAATAGAATTTAGATAGGAGAATTTAGAGCAATCTAAAATCTGAAATCTAAAATCTGAAATTCAGAAAAATGACAGAAGGAAATTTTGTAGATTACGTTAAGATATATGTTTCTTCCGGAAAAGGAGGAAAAGGATCTACGCATTTACATAGAGAGAAATTTATTGAAAAAGGTGGTCCAGACGGAGGAGATGGAGGTCGCGGAGGACATGTATATTTAGTTGGGAATAAAGGACTTTGGACATTATTTCATTTAAAGTTTGCACGTCACATTAAAGCGGGGCACGGTGGAGACGGTGGAGGAGACCGTAGTACTGGTGCAGACGGAGACGATAAATTTATTGAAGTTCCGTTAGGAACTGTTGTAAAAGACAAAGAGACTGGAGAAACGCTTTTCGAAATTACAGAAGATGGCGAAAAACAGATTCTGGCAAGAGGAGGAAAAGGAGGTTTAGGAAACTGGCATTTCAGAAGTTCGACTAACCAAACGCCTCGATACTCACAGCCAGGTTTGCTTGGTTCAGAAATGGATATTATTCTAGAACTTAAAGTTCTGGCAGATGTTGGTTTAGTTGGTTTCCCAAATGCAGGAAAATCTACTTTGTTATCTGTATTGACTTCTGCAAAACCAAAAATTGCAGATTATCCGTTTACGACTTTAAAACCAAATTTAGGAATCGTTGCTTACAGAGATTTTCAGTCTTTTGTAATTGCCGATATTCCTGGAATTATTGAAGGCGCTGCAGAAGGAAAAGGTTTAGGGCATTATTTCTTGCGTCATATTGAACGTAATTCGACGTTACTGTTTTTAGTTCCAGTTGATACGCCAGACATTAAAGGAGAATATGATATTTTAGTTAATGAGTTAACGAAATACAATCCAGAAATGTTAGACAAAGAACGTCTTGTTGTGATTTCTAAATGCGATATGCTGGATGACGAATTAAAAGCAGAATTGAAAGCAGAATTAGATGTTACATTTAAAGGTGTTCCATATATGTTTATTTCATCTGTTGCACAGCAAGGTTTAACAGATTTGAAAGACAAACTTTGGAAAATGCTTAACGAGTAAATTCAAATTTTATATAATTTTAAAAAAGGTATTCTGGAAACAGAATACCTTTTTTTGTTCCAATATATTTTGGTAGAATGAAAGTGAGTACGCGGATAAAACGGATTTACTTCGTAAAGTCGCGGATAAACACAGATTTGAAAAAAAATCCAGTTCAAATCTGCGTCTTCGCGATAGCGAATCCGTATAATCCGTGTCCAAAATTTGGATTGATTAGTATTAAATTCTTAATAAAAGGCTAAAAAAGCGAAAACATGTGCAATTTTGAATTTGTTTTGAGTGGGATAATTATAAATATGAGCTATATTCGCGTCACTTAAACAAAATAACATGAAAAAAGTAATTTTATTCTTGACCATGTGCCTTATGACTTTCCCTATGAGAGCCGATGAAGGAATGTGGTTTTTGATGTTTATCGAAAGATTGAACCATAGAGATATGGAAAAAATGGGCTTGCAATTAACAGCCGAAGAAATTTACAGTATCAATAATCACAGTTTAAAAGATGCGATTGTACAATTCAATGGCGGATGTACAGCAGAAATCGTTTCAAACAGCGGTTTGGTATTGACTAATCACCATTGTGGTTATAGTGCAATTGCAGAACTTTCAACTGCAGAACAAAATCATTTGAAAAATGGTTTTTGGGCAAAAAATCGTTCAGAAGAACTAAAGCCTAAATCTTTATTCGTTCGTTTCTTCGTTCGTATGGATGATGTTTCTAAACGAATTTTATCTAAAGTAAACGATCAAATGACTGAAACTGAAAGAAACAAAGTTATTCAGCAGGAAATCAGTTTGATTGAAAAAGAAAATAGCGAAAACGGAAAATATACGGTTTCTGTTCGTCCTTTCTTTCAAGGAAATGAATATTACTATTTCGTTTATCAAGATTATACAGATGTTCGTTTAGTAGGAACGCCACCAGAAAGCGTTGGAAAATTTGGTGGAGATACAGACAACTGGGAATGGCCTCGTCAAACAGGAGATTTCTCTATGTTTAGAGTTTATGCTGATAAAGACGGAAATCCTGCAGCGTATTCAAAAGACAATGTGCCTTTAAAACCAAAACATCATTTACCTGTTAGTTTAAAAGGGGTGAAAGAAAATGATTTTGCTATGATTTTAGGTTATCCAGGTAGAACAAACCGTTGGATGCCAGCTGGCGGAATTGAACAAAACATTAAATATGCTTATCCTGCGTGGGTTGAAGGTGCAAAAACCGGAATGGACGTAATGAAAAAGTATATGGATAAAGATGATACTGTTCGTTTACAGTATGCTTCTAAATATGCTTCTACAGCAAATTACTGGAAAAACCGCCAAGGTATGATCGATGCTTTGACAAAAGCAGGAACTGTTGATACTAAAGCAGCACAAGAAGATAAATTTTATGAGTGGGCAAGCAAACCTGCAAATAAAGAAAAATACGAAAATGTAATTCCGACAATCAACGATTATTACAGAGAAACAAACTTAAAAGCGCGTCACGATAATTATTTGACACAACTTTTACGTACTTCTAGTTATGCAAGCGGACCTGCTAGTTTAGGAAATGCTTTAATTGCATACTACAAAGAAAATGATGCAAAGAAAGCAGAAATGCTTCCTAAAATCAATGCAATGGTTGAGGCAATCTATGGTGAATTTTATGCTCCATTAGAAAAAGATGTTTTAACGGCTCAATTGAATTTATATGCTTCAAAAGCTGCTGAGTACGGACTTGCTCCAGAAATTGCAAAAATGAAAACAGTTAATAATGGTGACTTTACAGCTGATATAGCAAAAGCAACTGAACAAAGTTACTTTACATCAAAAGAAAAAATATTAGCATTTTTAGCAGATCCGAAACCTGTAGCAATTACACACGATCCGCTGTATATTATTTCTAATGATTTGATGACAAAATACCGTTCTAAAACTGAAGATCAAGCAAAAGCTGATGACGGTTTTGCAACAGCTTACCGCAAATTGGTTGAAGGTTTAAGAGAGTCAAAATTAAATGCAATTCAGTATCCAGATGCAAACTCAACTTTGAGATTGACTTACGGAAAAGTTCGCGCTTTACCTGCAGATCCCCGTAATGACGCTAAAATCAATAACTATACTACAATGGAAAGTATGGTTAAAAAATACAAAGCAGGAGATCAAGAATTTGACTTGCCAGCTCGTCTTTTAGAATTGAATAAGAAGAAAGATTTCGGACAGTATGCTGATAAAGCGGGATATATGCCAGTAAACTTCTTAACTGATAATGACATCACAGGAGGAAATTCTGGTTCTCCAGTTATTAATGGAAAAGGAGAATTAATCGGAATTGCTTTTGATGGAAATATCGAAGCTATGGCTGGAGACGTTATTTTTGATTCTAAATTACAAAGAACAATCAACGTTGATATTCGTTACGTACTTTGGATTATCGACAAATACGCTGGAGCGAAAAATATAATCGACGAATTGACGATTGCTAAGTAATCTTTAGTTCTGATTTAAATATCTAACCCGACAGGTTTTTTATAACTTGTCGGGTTTTTTATTGTCTTCTAATTAATTTATCCCGAAAACCATATAGAGCATTCTATATTTCCTTATTTTTGAAAAATAATTACAGCGTTTTATTAGTTATTTGCTATTTCGATTAACCGATGAAACAGTTTAATGATTAAACATTTTAAATGAAGACACATTTCATCGCCATTGGCGGAAGCGCAATGCACAATCTGGCATTAGCATTGCATAATAAAGGATATCAAGTTACAGGAAGCGACGATGCGATTTTTGAACCTTCAAAATCGAGATTGGAGAAAAAAGGAATTCTTCCGGCAGAAATGGGTTGGTTTCCAGAAAAAATCACTTCGGATATTGACGCTATTATTTTAGGAATGCATGCAAAAGCTGATAATCCTGAATTGTTAAAAGCGCAAGAATTGGGCTTGAAAATCTATTCGTATCCTGAATTTTTATACGAACAATCTAAAAATAAAACCCGCGTTGTAATTGGTGGTTCACACGGAAAAACTACCATTACTTCGATGATTTTGCATGTAATGCATTACCATAATATTGCAGTTGATTATATGGTTGGCGCGCAATTAGAAGGTTTTGATACAATGGTGCATTTGACCGAAGAAAATGATTTTATGGTTTTAGAAGGCGATGAATATTTATCTTCGCCAATTGATAGACGTCCGAAATTTCATTTATACCAACCAAATATTGCTTTGATTTCAGGAATTGCTTGGGATCATATTAATGTTTTCCCTACGTATGAAAATTATGTGGAGCAGTTTGAGATTTTTATTCAAAAAATTACAAACGGCGGAATTTTAGTTTACAACGAAAATGATCCAGAAGTAAAACGTGTTTCTGAAGCGGCGACAAATCCGATTAGAAAAATTGCTTATTCAACTCCAGAATATTCTGTAAGCGATGGTGTTACACTTTTAAAAACTCCAGAAGGCGATATGCCAATTGAAGTTTTTGGAGCTCACAATTTAAATAATCTTGCCGGTGCAAAATGGATTTGCCAAAATATGGGCGTTGATGAAGCAGATTTCTACGAAGCAATTGCAAGTTTTAAAGGCGCTTCTAAACGTTTAGAAAAAATTGCCGAAGGAAAAGGAAAAGTAGCTTATAAAGATTTTGCGCATTCGCCAAGTAAAGTTGCTGCAACCACAAAGGCGGTAAAAGAACAATATCCGAACAGAACTTTAGTTGCTTGTTTAGAACTGCATACTTATAGCAGTTTAAATGCCGAATTCTTGAAAGAATATGAAGGCGCTTTAGAATATGCAGATGTTGCAGTTGTTTTTTATTCGCCAGACGCGGTGAAAATCAAACAATTGGAAGAAGTTACGTATGAGCAAATTGCTACTGCATTTAACAGAAAAGATTTAATTATTTATACAAATCCTGCTGAATTTAAAGAATATTTATTCAACTTAAATTTAGATAATTCTGCTCTTTTATTAATGAGTTCAGGAAATTACGGAGGTTTAAATTTTGACGATGTAAAAGGTTTGATTAATTAGAGAATTAGTCAAAATTTTATAATAATTATAAAGCCGATTGTTTTCAATCGGCTTTTTTATTGAAACTTGGAATTTGAGAGTTGGAAATTATTTGATTTTAAAAAAACATATATGAAGGATTTTTCTTTCTTTTGATATATATTCGCCGCTTAAATTTTATGATTATGGAATCAAGTCATTTTGCGATAAAAGATTGGTCAGAAGATGATAAGCCTCGTGAAAAATTAATGCTTAAAGGAAAAGATTCTTTAAGCGATGCTGAATTATTGGCTATTTTAATTGGTTCTGGAAGTCGAAATGAATCTGCAGTTGCTTTGAGCCAACGAATTTTAGCTACAGCTAATAATCTAAACGCGTTAGGTAAAATGTCACTTTCTCAATTAATGAAATTTAAAGGAATAGGCGAAGCAAAAGCTATTTCCATTGTTGCAGCATTAGAATTAGGAAGAAGACAGCGAACAGAAGAAATATTAAAATTAAAAAAAATAACTTCTAGTAAAGCTGTTTTTGATATTATGCAACCAATTATTGGAGAACTCTCTCACGAAGAATTTTGGGTACTTTTTCTTAATAATGCGAATAAAGTAATCTCAAAGTCACAATTAAGCAAGGGAGGAATTTCTGGAACTGTTGTAGATCTAAGATTGGTTTTTAAATTAGCATTAGAAAATGGTGCTACTGCGTTGATTTTGTGCCATAATCATCCGTCAGGAAGTTTGATTCCAAGTGATGCAGACAAACAAATTACAAGGAAGATGAAAACCGCTGGAGAAATCTTAGATGTTAAAGTTTTAGATCATTTGATTATTACTGAATCAAAATATTATAGTTTTGTAGATGAAGGAATTTTTTAACACATGAATACCAATATTACAGACATTTTTTTTGATTTAGATCACACGCTTTGGGATTTTGATAAAAACTCAGAAATGGCTTTTGATCGAATTTTTAAAGAAAAATACCAAGAAATAATTATCCAAGATTTTATCAAAGCTTATATTCCGATAAATCAGGAATGCTGGAGATTATATCAAAACGATCAAATCACACATCAGGAATTACGCTATAATCGTTTAAAACTTTCTTTTGATGCTTTGAAGTATGTTATTTCTGAAGAAAGTATTTTTGAGATTGCCAATGATTATATCGAATTTCTTACCGACAATAATTATCTTTTTGACGGTGCTATTGAAGTTTTAGAATATTTGAAACCAAAATATAAACTTCATATCATTACAAACGGATTTGCAAACGTACAAGATAAGAAAATCAATAATGCTGCGTTAGGAAGTTATTTCAGCACTATTACAAATTCTGAGTTGGCAGGTGTTAAAAAGCCAAATAGTATTATATTTGATTATGCAATCAATTTGGCAAAAACTTCTAAAGAAAACAGCATTATGATCGGTGATGATTTTGAAGCCGATGTTACAGGAGCTTTAAATGCTGGTTTGGATGCGATTTTCTTTAATGAGAAAAAATTGGATGTTTCCGGAGATTATAAACAAATTAACCATTTATTAGAACTAAAAAAATATTTATAATGATGAAAATTAAATTTTTACTTACTGCAATTTTATGTTCAGTTGTTGGATTCGCGCAGTCTGTTAATGATTACAAAGCTGTAATTGTACCTGTGAAATATGATTTTATGAAAACAGATAATCAATATCGTTTGGCTACTTTAAGTAAACAAAATTTGAACAAAGCTGGTTTTGAAGCATTTTATACTAATCAACAGCTTCCAGAAGGTTATACAGATCGTTGTCAGGTTTTATATATTGATGTTGTAAAGGACAACGCTTTTTTAGTAACTAAACTTTTTATACAATTTAAAGATTGTTTTGGTCAAGTAGTTTTTACTTCTGAAGTTGGAAAAAGCAAGGAAAAGGATTATGAAGTAGCTTATAAAGAATCACTTGAAAATGCTTTTAAATCAGTTTATGCTTTGAATTACAAATACAGCGGTAATGCACCTGTTATAACTTCTAATGTTCCAGTTACAGCAAAAGTTTCTCCTGCTGCGGCCGCAGTTACTACAGCCGCAGTTACTAAGCCTGCAGTAACAACACAAGTTGTTGCAGCTGCTCCATCTCCAGATTTAAAAGATCCAAATTTATTGTATGCCCAGCCAACGGAATCAGGATATCAATTAATTGATAAAACTCCAAAAGTGGTTATGAAGCTTCTTAAAACTTCTCAATCAAATGTTTATATTGCAATAAAAGACAATGTTCAAGGTTCGTTAATCTTAAAAGAAGACGGGCAATGGTATTTTGAATCTTATCAGAATGACAAATTAGTTTCAGAGAAGATTGTAGTTAAATTCTAAATATACAATATGGTTTAATATCCGTATTTATCTTTCCAACGGTTCTTTAAAAATTCGCGGTTGCTATTCTCTCTAGAATTGCTTCCAGGATTGTAAAGAACCGTTTCTTTTATAGCATCTGGCAAGAATTCCTGTTCGGCAAAATTATTGGCATAATCGTGAGAATATTTATAATCGTCTCCATAACCTAATTCTTTCATCAATTTTGTTGGCGCATTTCTTAAATGAATTGGAACTGGTAAATCTCCAGTTTGTTTAACCAATTGTTGTGCATTACCAATAGCCATATAAGAAGCATTGCTTTTCGGAGAAGTAGCCAAATAAATAGCACATTGGCTTAAAATAATGCGGCTTTCAGGATAACCAATTGTAGTTACAGCCTGAAAGGTGTTGTTTGCCATAATAAAAGCCGTCGGATTGGCATTTCCAATATCTTCGCTAGAAAGAATGAGCATTCTTCGAGCAATAAATTTCACATCTTCGCCACCTTCAATCATTCTGGCGAGCCAATAAACCGCTCCGTTTGGATCGCTTCCTCGAATTGATTTTATAAAGGCAGAAACAATGTCGTAATGTTGTTCTCCCGTTTTATCATATAAAACAGTATTTTGCTGTACTAATTCTAAAACGCGATCGTTTGTGATGGTAATTTCGTCTCCTGAAGAAGTATTAATGACAAGCTCAAATACATTTAGAAGTTTTCGTCCATCGCCTCCAGAAATACGCAATAAAGCTTCAGTTTCTTTTAGATTTATCTTTTTTGTCAATAAATAAGAGTCGGTTCTCATGGCACGTTCTAGAAGAGCTTCTAGATCGGCTTTAGTAAATGCATTTAATATATAAACTTGACAACGTGACAATAATGCAGGAATTACCTCAAAACTCGGATTTTCTGTCGTAGCACCAACCAATGTAATCCATCCTTTTTCGACAGCAGCTAACAATGAATCTTGTTGAGATTTACTAAATCTATGAATCTCATCAATAAAAAGAATTGGGTTTTTGGCGGTAAATAAACCTCCGCTTTGCTTTGCTTTTTCGATAACATCGCGAATATCTTTTACTCCAGAATTAATAGCGCTTAGAATATAAAAAGGTCTTTTAGATTCTTGTGCAATAATTTGGGCAAGTGTAGTTTTTCCAGTTCCAGGCGGTCCCCAAAAGATTAGAGACGGAATTATTCCTTTCGAAATTTGCTGTGTTAAAGAACCAGTTGGACCAACCAGATGCAACTGACTTATATAATCTTCTAATTTTTGCGGACGAATACGCTCTGCTAAAGGTGCTTCCATTCTACAAAATTACAGTTTTAAGATGTAAATCTCATTCACTAAAAAGTTAAAACGATTGATATCAAGAACGATTGTTATTATCTGAGACAATTTTCTTTTCTCTGACAAATTATCAGTAAAATGTTTTTGGATAGTTTTTTGAGTTCTTTCTAATATTATTTATAAAAGTATGAACGATAATAATTTTAAATTCTCAAATGCCGTTATTGGACTGCCTTTGTTTTTTGTGCTTTTTTTGTGGGTAATTTATTGGCTTCAGATTCGATTTGATTTTGATTTTTACCGATACGGAATTTATCCAAGAGATTTTGTTGGATTGCGTGGTGTTTTATTTAGTCCTTTCATTCATGAAAATTTAGATCATTTATACAATAATAGCATTCCACTTTTAATATTATTAGCAGCCATGCAATTTTTTTACCCAAAACAAACTTTTGGAGTTATTGGTTTTGGAATATTCTTTTCAGGATTGATTACTTGGATTGTAGGAAGAGAAAATTTTCATATTGGTGCCAGCGGATTAATTTATGTTTTGGTAAGTTTTATTTTTTTTAAAGGAATTCAAACTCGATATTACAGATTAGTTGCTTTGTCACTTACAGTAATTTTGCTTTATGGCGGAATGATTTGGTATGTTTTTCCAGATGTAGATCAGTCGATTTCTTGGGAAGGACATTTGGCTGGACTTTTAACGGGTTTTGCTTTGACGTTATTTTATAAAGCGCCAGAATATGTAAAACCAATTGTGTATGATTGGCAGCGCCAAGATTTTGATCCAGCTACCGATCCCTTTATGAAACATTTTGATGAAAATGGGAATTTTATAAATATTTCTCAAGAGGAAGAAGATGAAGAAAATCTAGAGGATTATTTTTCTTCAAGTCATCTGGTCAATTATATTTTGAAAAAGAAAACAGAAACTGAAGACGAAATTTAGTTTAATGTTTTTTTGAGATTAAATCAGTAAATTTGTTAGTGTAACAACTTAATTTCTAGGGCTATGAATAGAATAAAGATATTGGTTTTGTTCTTGTGTTTTGTTTTTAACAATATAGTGAATGCTCAATGTGAAATTAAAAATAGGGTACAAGCAGACGGAAGTATGTTGTATTATTTTGAGCCGGCTGTATTTTATACGACTAAATCAAAATCATTAAAAATTAATATTGTTACAGATAAAGAACATTATTTTGTTGCGTTACAGCCAATGCCATTTCCTGATAAGAAAACGGGGAAAAAGATAAAGGATGATTTAATTATTCATCTTGCAGATAATAATACTTACAAGCTGGCACATTATGATACGCAATATAGAAGAAATGATTCTATTATGCAGGTTCTTTATTTAATTGATGATAAAGATCTTAATGCTTTTTCAAACTTCGGAGCTGTAACTGCTGAGATTAATATGCAAGGAACGGAGTTTGTTCGAAGTTATAATTTTAAACTTCATAAAAATGCAATTAAAGAGCAGTTGCAATGCTTTTTGAAGGAAGACGAGAAGTAAATTATTCTTCATCTTCCTTTATTTCATGACTGTGTTTATTGGCAATTTTCTTCTTTATATTTCTTAAGAGATTATTGAAGCTAAGAGTTAAAGAAGCTGCATTTGTTGTTTGGTTTCCATTGTTTCTTGGTAAAAATTCATTGCAATAAGTGAGTTCTATCTGAATGTCATCTGAAAACAAATATCCAGCACCTATATTAAATCTGTTTCTGTCGAAGAAACTTTCTCCAGTAACTTTCGCGCCAGATTTCAGGTATATTTCGTCTGAAGCGATTGCATATATTACACCACTTCGCAAGATTTTACTATTGATTGGTTGTATATATTTTACTTGCTGCCGATATCGAAATACATTTTCATATTCATCATCTTGATTTCTCATATGACGAAATTCAGTTCGCATTCTTGTGCTTAAAGTATAACCTGTTTTATGAAAGTAGTAAATTCCTTGAAGAGCAAAACGCCATTCGGGAGATTCAAATTGTCCTATTTCGGGAACATCTTTATTGTTAAGATAAGCTACGAAAGTAGAAAATTTCCATCTAGGAGAGTAGTAGTAATGCGCCCAGCCTCGTAGAGATCTTTGGATTGTATTGTCGAATAGATTAGAAGAAGATTCTGTACTGCTGTAAGATGTAGCAACGTCTATTTCGGTTGACCATTTTTCGCTTATAGTCTGATTAAATTGAATTTCATTCCAAAATTGACTGTACGTAGTATTTTGTCCGTAGCTGTTTGTAACTAATAAAATTACAAACAGGCATTGGACTATGATAATTATTTGTTTCGGATTAGATTTTGAAAGCATTAATTAAGGGTTTTAATTATTCATTCTAATCTTAATTCTCAATATATCTTAACTTCTTTGACGAACAGTTTCGTATAGAAATGCTCCGCAGGCAACGGAAACATTTAGAGATCCTATTGAGCCAAACATTGGCAATTTTGCTTTTTCATCTACTATTTTCAAGACAGAAGGATTAATTCCTCGATCCTCTGATCCCATAATTATTGCAACAGGATCAATTAATGAAACATCATAAATATTTTGGTCTGTTTTTTCAGTCGCAGCTACGGTTTTAATTCCAGAGCCTTGTAAATAGAAAATTGCATCTTTAATATGTTCTACTTTGCAGATTGGAACATTAAATACTGCTCCAGCCGAAGTTTTAACAGTATCACCATTTACAGGTGCCGAACCTGCTTTTTGAACAATGATTCCATTTACACCAGTACATTCTGCAGTTCTAATAATGGCACCAAAATTTCTTGCATCAGAAATTTGGTCTAAGATTAAAAACAAAGGTTTTTTTCCTGACTCGATAGTTGATTCTACTAAATGTTCTAAATCAATAAATCCGATAGGGGAGATAGTTGCTACCGCACCTTGGTGATTATTTGGAGTAAGACGGTTTAATTTTTCTACAGGAACATATGAGAAATTAATGTTAGCACGTTTCATGACCTTCATTAGGTCTTTCATTAATTCACTAGAAATTTCTTTTTGTATGAAGACTTTATCGACTTCTTTTCCTGCCTGAATTGCTTCTATAATGGCTCTAATGCCAAATATTTGATGTTCTTTTTCCATGCAGCAAATATAGTTAATATGTTTCTATAAAAAAACCGCTCTGAATGAACAGAGCGGTTTAAATTTATTTATTGAAACTATAATATTAGTTTTTGTCCCACCAAACTTTTGTAGTTACATTACTAACTACTGTAGCATTTGGATTGTAGTTTCTCTCATCAGAAGGAGTAGGGAATCTAACAGGGATTGTTTTAGTATTAGATGACTGATTTGGAACCAATGCAGGGAATCCAGTTCTTCTGTAATCGTTATAAGGCTCCATAGTCAGGAAAAGTGCAAGATACTTTTGCTGAATAATGTTTGCTAAAGAAACTGTTGCTGTTGCAGCTGTTATGAAAACAGGATCAGCAGGTGCTTTTGTAACTTTAGTAACTGAAGCTGTAACTGCAGCTTCGAAAGCAGTTTTTGCATTTTGACCTAATCTGAATCTCGCTTCAGCTTCGATGAATTTAGCTTCAGCATACGTCACCATTCCAACTGGAGAATCAATGCTAGCATAAGCAGATCCAATATAAGAAGATGTTGTAGTATCTAAATCATCAGCAGCATTTCCTGTATATCCTCCATTTGCATCTTCAGCAATAGAAAATGTAAGTCTAGGGTCTGCAGTGTTTTTAAGAGTGTTAACAAAGAAAGCACCTGTTTTTAGGTAGTTAGCACGGCTGTTATCAAATGCATACCATTGATTTTGTCCATTTGCAGTTCCAGGGAAAAATGTATTTGCATCATCTGTGTTTGCTGTAACTCCTGAAGCTGTAACATAATCTAACGCTTTTTGAGCAGCATTAGTGTCAACCTCAGTTAGTCTTAAAGCATATCTTGCTTTTAAAACATAAGCGATTTTAATCCATTTTGCAGTATTTCCACCGAAAATAAAATCATCGTTTGATGGAACAGAAACATTACTAGAAGCTGGCTTTTTTAAGTTTACAATTGCCTCATCAAGAATTGTCTGTAATCTTACATAGATTTCTTCCTGAGTGTTGTATTTTGGAGCTTTATTTCCTTCTTCAGCTCTAAAAGCTTCATCATAAGGTACATCTCCCCAAAGATCTGTAGCATATCCTAAATTCAATGCAGTTAAAATCTGACCGATACCATTGTAATAAGGATAATTTGTTGCAAAATCACGGTTTAGGATATGTCCACTCATTAAAGTAGTTCCATAAACAGTATTCCACTCGTTATTTACATCTTGTTCTGTAAGAATATAACGTTGAAGTTCTCCTAATTGTCCAACACTTGTACCGGCAAGATGTTGGTCAAAAATATTTGAAGTTCTGATTAGACCACTTGTATGTGTAGAAAAAGTTGAAACTTCCATAGCAGACAGCAATAAACTTGGAGTCGTTGTTATTGGAGAGTTCGGATTTTCATTAAAGTTGTCTAATTCTGACTGACAGCTAGCTAGTAAACCTATACTAAGCCCTGTAAGAATTATACTTTTTATATATTTTTTCATCATTAATAGTTTTAAATTTAAAAGCCTACTTTTAGAGTCATGATAAATGATTTACTCCCTGGATTGTTAAAGTAGTCTAATCCATTGATTCTTGAGCCAGCACCTGTTAAACTAGTTTCAGGATCAACACCTTTGTAATTTGTATTCAACCATAAATTTCTTCCTGTGAACGAAACTTGAGCATTACTAATAGCTGTGAATCTTTTTACATTGAAATCGTAACTCAAAGTTACATCACGAAGTCTTATCCAGTTTACATCTGTTACAGCTTGCTCTTCAGCTCCACCACCATCTCCTAGAAATTTTTGGTAGTAATCTTTTGCACTAATAGGGATATTGTTTTGAGTACCATTAGCTAGTACACCGTCTATAACGTATGTACGCTCTCTGTCACCAGATTCTGCAGATACACCAAAGTTGTGTAATCTTGCTAAAGTTCCATTATATACAGCACCACCATGTCTGAAGTCTAGTAATCCTGATAAAGTTACTCTTTTGTAAGAGAAAGTATTTCTAATACCTCCAGTCCATTTTGGAGCTGAATTACCTAAGTTTCCAATTTCGTCAGCGATAACAGCTAAACCATCACTACCGATGATTTTGTTGCCATTTTCATCGCGAGCCCATTTTCTTCCGTAGAAACTTCCTAATGGTTGTCCTTTAACAGCGTAGTATCCAATTGATCCAAAAGCAGATTCAATAGATATTTCAGTTAAGTTACCAGAGATATCAGTTACTTCATTTTCATTTTTAGACCAGTTTAGGTTTACATTCCACTGAAATGGACTACTTTTTGCAAAAATGTCATATGCTAATTCTACCTCTACACCTTTATTTACTAACTCTGCAGCATTTTGATAAACAGAAGCAAATCCGCTTGATTGTGGTAATGGTAGAGTGATTAAAAGGTCTTTAGATGTTTTGTAATATGCATTCACATCTAATGATAAACGGCTGTCTAAGAACTTAGTACTTAAACCTACTTCGTGTCCAACTACTCTTTCAGGTTTTAAATCCTGATTTCCTAATCCTCCAGATGGTGCCATACCGTTAACTCCATTATAAGGGAAACTAAGACCATCAGTAAATCCGTCGGTCATGAATGGCTGCGTGAAAGTACTAATTGTTTGGTAAGGTCTAGGAGCAATACCCACTTCACCATAAGCATAAGTTAATTTTGCAAAACTAACAGCTTCTGGAAGTGTAAAACTATTTGATAGCACCCATGAAGCAGAAGCAGCAGGGAATATTGCGCTATTTGCATTTGTACCATAAGTTGAAGACCATTCTTTTCTAACAGAACCAGTTACGAAAAGCTGATCTTTAATGTCAAATTCTAACTGTCCAAATAATGCTCTTGACATTATATTCTGTTCAGCGTTAGAAGTATATAATTGTGTTGCATTTGATAAGTTGTAAACACCTCTTACTGCAAGCTCTTTTCCTCTTGAAAATACGTCTGTACTTTGAGAAGAACGTAAGTTAAGACCAGCAGTATAGTTAATTTTTAACCAATCAGTTTTTAATGGAAGTAGACCTGTTGCGATAAAATCTCCATAGAATTCTTTACTATTGATGTTGTTAAAAGCAACTTCTCCAATACCTGCTAAATTGTCTCCGTTTGATGAGATAGCAAATATTTGTTTACGATAATCTGAGTATGCATCAATTCCTCCTTTTGCTGTTAAAGATAACCATTCAGCAGGTGAGTAAGTTAAGAACATGTTTCCAAAAACACGGTTTACGTCACTTGTAGCTGGGTTTTCATTTACTGTAAAATAAGGGTTGTCATAAGAAGCAAAGTAGTTTTTATTGTTTCCTTCAGCATCTTTGTAGTTTCTTAAGTCGTAACTTCCTACTGAACGCAATAAACTTAACATTACACCAGAAACGTTACTTCCGTTTTGAGCCAATGTGTTAGTAGTATGTGTGTATTGTAAGCTACCACCAGTTTTCCATTGGTCATTTAGTTTTAAATCTCCAACAACTCTTAAAGTGTTTCTCTTAAGGCCTGTTTCAGGAATCATACCAGTCTGTGTTACATTACCATAAGAAGCTCTATAAGTAGCTCTGTCATCACCTCCATGAAATGAGATATTGTTGGTATATGTTAAACCTTCTTGGAAAAAGTTTCCTACGTTGTCATACATTGGTACTCCAAGAGTAGATGCAGCAGGTCCCCAGCTTTGAGGTGTGTTAGGGTTAATTGCAGTTGCAGTTGCACTTGTCCCTTGAACATACTTGTTTTGTCTTGCAGGCAATTGGCTTACTTTATCAATCGCCATTGAAGTTGAGAAGTCTATTCCTAAACCTCTTCCAGCTTTACCTTTTTTAGTAGTATACAAAATTACACCGTTACCAGCTCTTTCACCGTATAAAGCAGCTGCTGCTGGTCCTTTAAGAACCGATACGCTTTCGATGTCATCTGGATTGATATCTAAAGCTCTGTTTGAGTTATTGATACCAGATAAGTTTGCATTAAATGGGTTGTCACCTGCGGTTGTCTGAGTAGTGCTGTTATCAATTGGCACACCGTCAATAACGATAAGCGGATCAGATGTACCTGTAATCGTGTTAACCCCTCTAATAATGATTTTACTAGATGCTCCAGGTGTACCTCCAGAACCAATTACTTGAACACCGGCTGCTTTTCCTGCTAATGCCTGTACAACGTTTTGTTCTCCAGATCTTCCAATTTCTTCTGAACTTACTTTTGATACTGCGTAACCAAGTGATTTTTCAGATCTTTTGATACCTAAAGCTGTCACGACTACGCCTTCAAGTTCAACTGAGTCGTCTTTTAATTGAACGTTTACCGAAGTAGAACTAGCGGCTTTCTCTTGGCTCTTCATTCCAATATAGGTAAATACCAATACTTGGTTTGGAGAAGCTTTAATAGTGTATTTACCATCAAAGTCTGTTTGAGTTCCTGTCTTAGTTCCTTTAACTAATACGCTCACACCTGGTAAAGGCATTCCCGCATTGTCAGAAACTGTTCCAGAAACCGCTCTTTCTTGCGCGAACGAAATTTGCGCAAATAGCACTAAAAGGAGTGCTAAGAATCCATTTAACTTTAGTTTCATTTTTAATTATTTTGAATTAGTGTGGCAAAAATCTTAATTTTTTGTTAAGCATCCTAGCTTAAATGTGTTTTTTTTACTCTCTAGTTATGTTAATTTAACATTTATTGCCAATTTAGCGATAAAAGTCACAATTTTTCATTTGAAAGTTGTTTATTTTGTTGGTAATACAAATGAATGTTAAAAAAATGAAAAAACCGCTGACAAAGCCAGCGGTTTAGTATTTAATTCTTAGATAATCTCTAATATTAAAGTTTTGTATCCCAAAATACAGGAACTGTTAATTTGTCTCCTCCAATTGCTTGAGAAGCATTTGTCCAATTAGTTCCGTTAACTGTTTGTTCTGCTGTTGGGTAAGTCCATCTTACCGGAACTTTTCCTTCTGCAGCTTGAATAGAGCTTGAATGTGAAATTAATTTAGGGAAATCTAATCTTCTGAAAGCAGTCCAAGACTGGAAGCTTCTGTTGTATAAAGCAATCCATTCTTGATATCCAATTTTTTCTTGCCAAGTACCAGTACCAGTTCCAGGAGCTCCTGAAATAGGAGATGTAGCAGCTGTTGCATAAGCAACTTTTGGATTAGCCAAGTATGTAGCGATATCCGCTGATGCAATTCCCCAAAATTCACATGATTTTGTGATAGCATCATTGTAATAATGTTCTGCTGTGTTGCCAACATTAAATCCTCTAGCTGCAGCTTCTGCTAAGTAGAAGTTTACTTCAAACGCTTCTAATAATACTCCAGCAGCGTCTGGTTTTTTGATTACATCACCTACGTGAGAGTAAGTTGTTTCATAAGGAAGTGAATTACGTCCTCCTGGTACTCCGCCTACATATGATCCATCTGCCATTGGCGTGAAGAAGATTGGTCTTCTAGGATCTGATAAATCATTCATTTGATTTACTAATGTATTTGCAGGAACGTTATCATTTCTTTGGCTAGCTACAAGGTTGTCAAAAACTGGATTGTAGTTTGGAGCGAAAGAAGCATATTTCAATAATGCATTATTAGTGTTGTTTAGAAGAACTCCACCAGCGTAAGCTGATTCAATTGTTGTTTTTGCTAATGCAGCATCTTTGTCAGCAATGTTAGTTCCTAATTTTAATTTTACAGAGTTTGCAAATATTTTCCAGCTTGCAACATCACCTTTATATATAAGGTCTCCAGTATCAAAACTTTTACCTGTCGCATCAAGTTGAGCAATTGCTGCATTAATACGAGTAATTAATAAAGGATAGATTGCTGCATCATCATCATATTTAGGTAAAATGATTTTTGGATTTTGTAATGATTCTGAGTAAGGAACATCTCCAAAAGTATCCACCAAAATTTGATAAGTATAAACTCTTAAAATTTCAAGAATAGCAACCTTGTTTTTTTGTTGCTTTTGCCAATCAGCATCAGCTACATCTCCAGGTTTTGTTTGAGCTTCTAGTACTTGTTGTGAAGTCTGTAAGTTGCCCAAAACATCTTGGTATAATTTTGTCCAATGTGTATCAGGAATCGTTCTTGTTGTTAAGTTGTATCTTGATTCAGCTGTATATAATGTAGCTGCCCAATATTGAACATAATAACGTAAAGGATTATTGTTAACACTTGGAGTAGTTAACTGGTCAGTTAGTTCTTTCTGTGCATTTGATAATAATGATTCTGCAGAAACGTCGTATGACTTTTTGATATCATCATTAAAGTTTTCGTTATCACTAACACAACTCGATAGAGCTAAAAATGCTAGTGTTGCTATTGATAGAAATATCTTTTTCATTTTTTTTAGAAGTTAAGTTTTACATTAAATGAGTATACTTTTGTAGCTGGCATAACTCCTGATTGGAATCCTTGAATGTTTCCTGCAGATGATCCTGCTTCAGGATCTGCATAAGGAAGGTTTTTGTGGATGATCCAAAGGTTGTTTCCAATCACACTAAATGACATACCTTTAATGCTCATTTTGTCTAAGATTCTAGATGGAACAGTGTAAGTTAATCCTACTTCTCTTAGTTTTACAAAAGATCCATCATAAACAGAAGCTTTTGTTGGGTTAGTGTCAGAGCTGAATGCAGTACCTCCAGATGTAGATGCGTCAATTCTTGTTGTATTTGGTGTTCCGTCTTCGTGAACTCCTGGTAGAATTACACCACCAACTTTAAACTGAGTAGGGTCTAGTGGGTTTCCATCAGCATCAAATGCTGGATTACGAACAGAATTTCCTAAATCGTTTAATCCTAAATCGTAAATACCAGTTTCTCTACCGTAAGCTTGGTCAAGAGAGAAGATGTCTCCACCTTTTTTCACGTCAATTAAGAAATTGAAAGAAACATTTTTGTAAGTTACTCTGTTTGATACACCACCAATCCATTTTGCTTGTGTATTACCAATAACTTTATTTGAAGCTAAAACATAATAACCATCTTCGTCAATAATTCTGTTTCCATTAGCATCGTAAGTGTAATCTTTACCTCTTAATGTTCCGTAAGATTCTCCAACTGTTGCGTTAAGAGAAGCTCCTCCTTGGAAAGTCGCCAATAATAAGTTGTCTCTACCTTGGTTTAATGAAACTACAGTGTTTTTATTTGTAGACCAGTTTACTCCAAGATCCCAAGAAAAGTTTTCAGTTTTGATTACTTTTCCTGATAAAGCAAGCTCGATACCTTTGTTTTCAATTTCTCCAGCGTTAACAGTTGCGTAGTTTACACCAGTTGAAGTTGATTGTGGTACATTGAAAATTTGATTTTCAGTATTTGTTTTGTATAAAGATAAGTCAAAGTTCAATCTGTTCTTGAACATTGCCATCTCCAAACCTGCTTCCCAAGCTTTTTGAACTTCAGGTTTTAAGTTTGCAAAATCTAAATAAGTGTCACTGTTTCCGAATAGCGGATTTCCGTCTAAACCGTAGTTGTTAACTTTTGCACCTAATCTACCTGCTGCAGGGTCATTACCTACTTGTGCATAGTTGATTCTCACTTTTCCTAAATTTAGCCAATCTGCTTTTACTAATTCTGAGAAAATTAAACTTGAACCAATAGAGTAGTAGCTGTAGTTGTTTTCTTCCTCTGGTAAAGCAGTACTTTTGTCTAATCTATAAGATCCTTCAACAAATACAGTCTTGTTGTAATCTAAAGATAATTGTCCGTATAAACCTGATTTTTCGTAAGTAACTTGAGATTCTTTTGCAGGTAAGAATACGTTAGAGTTGTCTAAGCTGTATAGTCCTTCTTTTGCTAAACCTCCAGTTGTAGAAGCTTGGATAGAATATGCATCAGATCTTAAGAAAGTGTAACCTGCTAATGCTTTTGCTCCAATTTTATCAGATAATTTGAAGTTGTACGTAGCAATTACGTCATAAGTTTGTTGCATGAAATCTCTTTTGTATAAAGCATATCCTGATCCGTCATTAGCACGACTGATACCGAAAGTTTCAGCGTGGCTTCCTACTGCTTTTCTTAATTCTTGTTGATCGTTAGAGTAATCAATTGTTGCGCGACCTAAAATTGTAAAGTCTTTAGTAATATCGTATGATAAACTTGTACCAGCTAAGAATCTTGTTCTTGAATCTTGTTCGAAGTTTTGGTATCTGTCAAAATAAGGGTTATTCCAGAATGCAGGGGCAAGGTTTCCGTTTGTTGGATCAGTCATGTTCCAAGTAACGTTTTGGTGCGTTCTGTTATACTCGCTTTCAAGTTCTTTGATGTCTACGTTTGTAGCCCACCATTGTCTGAAACCTCCAATAAAGTTATCTCCGTATCCAGTGTTGTTTCTACCAGTAGTATTTTGGTTAGTAAATGTAAAGAATGCAGTTGAAGTTAATTTATCAGATAAGTCTCTTGAGAAGTTACCATTTAAACTGTTTTTGTTTAATAAACTGTTTGGTAAAACTCCTGTGTTGTTAATGTTTGTGAAACCTAAATTGTAAGCTCCTTTTTCGTCACCTCCACTAAAGTTAATGTTGTTAGTGTAAGCTGTTGATTTTTGGAAGAAGTCTACCGGAGTGTGTTTTGCAGCTACCCATGGGGTTGCTTTTCCGTAGTTTGGATTTCCTAATACGAATGCATTCCAGTTGTAAACCATGATATTAGGGTCAAAAGCATTTCCGTAAGAAGCGTCATCTCCAGTTGAAGCAACTAATCCATTTGGATTTCCGAAAACTGGAGCAGTGTAGCTACTATCTTCTCCTCCATATCCTTCACCGTATTGGTTTTGGTAAGTGGGCATAGTAGATTTGTCGATAGCGCCAATAGATACAGTAGAACTGAAGCTAACTCCTAAGGCAGTATTCTTTTTTCCTTTTTTAGTAGTAATCATAATCGCTCCATTTGAAGCCTGGCTACCATATAAAGCTGTCGCTGCAGCTCCCTTAAGAACGTTGATAGATTCAATGTTGTTGGGGTCGATATCTGAAGCAGCATTACCGAAGTCAAATCCCTGTGATCCATCTTGCGAATCCATATCATTTAAGTTGGCATTACTTACAGCTACACCGTCAATTACAATAAGTGCTTGGTTGTTTCCAGTCATACTTTTTACACCTCTCAAGACAATGTTAGTAGAACCTCCAAAGTTAGAGTTTGTTTTAATTTCCAGACCAGCAACTTTTCCAGATAAGTTGTTTAGGAAATTGTTTGTTGGACTACTGTTTACTTGTTCAGCTGTCACTAATTGAGAAGAATATCCTAAAGATTTTTTCTCTCTTTTTACCCCTAAGGCCGTAGTTACAACAACTCCTTCAAGTTCTTGTGCGTCTCCTGCTAGTTTTATATTGATAACAGAAGAACTTGCGGCTACTTCTTGGGTTTTCATCCCGATGTAGCTAAATACCAAAACTTGGCTTGTTGTTGCTTTAATGGAAAACTTTCCATCAAAATCTGTTTGTGTCCCTGTTTTTGTTCCTTTAATTAATACACTTACACCAGGTAGAGGCATTCCTGCATTATCAGAAACTGTTCCCGAGACAGCTCTTTCTTGCGCAAATGTTAATTGCGCCACTAGTGCTAATAAAAGCACTAAGAATCCATTGAACTTTAGTTTCATTTTTAAATATTTTGAATTAGTGCGGTAAAACTCTTAATTATTTGTTAACTATCCTAATGTTGTTTTAATGTTTTTTTAATATACGCTAAAATTTAACATTATAACATATGTTTACGATAGTGTTATAAAATTGTAAATCCGAGGTATTTTCCCCGCCATTACTGAGGTTTATACGCAAAATTCCACTTGTTGTCTGAATTGTTGCGCCAATGCCTAATCCTAATAATTTTTTAATGTTGCCCTTATTTGAAATACTGGTTTGATCTTGGTAAAGTGAATAATCTAAAATCGAGTTGATATAAAAGGTTTGAGATATCAGATAGCGATATTCTGTTAAAATCATTGTTGCGAAGTTCGCTTGAAGACTATTTTCTAAAAATCCTCTAATAGAATTCATTCCTCCAAATCGAAATAATTCATTTGAAATATAGTTTTTGCTTTTTAAGAAAAAACTCTGTGAATTTATGTTAATGAAATTCTTAGAGTTTAATTCAAAATTATACTTCAAATTTAGATTGGTAAAAAACTGGTTGCTTTTGCCGGCTGTTTCAATTGAATTGTTTGTAGTTCGATTTCCAAAACCAAAAGAAGCGACGATAAATGCTTTGTTGAAAAATATTGCATTTTCAAAATCGCTTTTCTGAAAATCATACGAGGTGGTAATGTACGAATTGTTGAAGTCGCTTAATGTTGAATTGTTTGTATTTTGAATGTCGCTTGATTCTGTTGATTGGTATCCGAGATATAGTTTGGAATTGTAATTTAAATAATAGCCTAAATTAATATCTGTTTTTGTATTTTGAAAAGTACTGTCTTGTTTAAAAATGTTTAATTGTGCCTTTATTCCGATTGGAGATTGAAATAAATACGGAATTTCAATTTTAGTGTTGAAAGTTTTTTGCTGATTGCCATCGCTTTTCCAATAAAGAGAAAATTTTTCACCAGCACGTAATGTATTTACAAGCGAAATGTCTATATAGCCATTTAGATTAAGTTTTTTATTTTCATCATTTGAAAATCCGATATAACCATCAAACGTATTTGCTTTTCTCTTTTCTATATAAGTGTATACTTTGGTCGAGTCTGTTGTGAATAATATTTCCGGATATTTTGTCTGCGAAATAAAATCGAAACTATTGATGTCATTATGTAAATTTTTAATGGCATCTTGATTGAATGTTTTGTTTGTATATTTTTTGTTTAATTGTTTTAATGCGCCCTTTGGAAAAAAATCTTTGGAATCCGTATAATTTAGAATAATTGAATTCAGGATTCTTTTTTTTTCGGAATCTAAAATTAAATCAGCATAAATTGTTGAGTTTCTTCTTTTGATGTTTGCTAGTTTTATTTTTGAAAAAGCAAAACCGTCTTTTTCTTTATTTTGAATTTCTCGATTTAGCAAATTTTCTAACTCAGAATAAGGAATAATTATGCTGTCTTTTGATGTTTTTTTGGTGTCAAAAAATATATTATTTGTACCTATATATATATGTATAGTTTTTATTCTGTTTTTTAGGTTAAAAATAGCGGTAAAAGAACTGTCGTTAATTTTGCGATTCTCTATTGTAATGATATCTAGATAGCCTTGTTTTGTGAGCTTTTCGGAAACTGAAGCAATTTCGTTGGTAAGCGATTTTAAGTTCGGATGAGTTTTATTGTAATTTACAGAATCTATAGTTTGATTTTGTTTTTCATTTATTCCTTTGATGTTTAAATAGAAAGATTGTCCAAAACATTTTGAGCCTAGAAGAAAAAAAAGTATATATAGTAATTGTTTCGGTTGCAATTGATTTGTTTATTAAATGTTAAGCAAATATCATATGTTTCTTTGTTAAATCATACATATAAATAATGTTATTGAAAATTAATGATTTAACGTTTGTATAGTGAAAAATATTTTATACATTTGCAACCCCGTAAAAAGCGGGAATTTAATAAACATAATAATTTTTAGTATTAATTATGCCAACAATTCAACAATTAGTAAGAACAGGAAGAACTCAGATCACTAAGAAGAGTAAATCGGTTGCTTTAGATTCTTGTCCTCAAAGAAGAGGGGTTTGTACGCGTGTTTACACTACTACACCAAAAAAACCAAACTCTGCAATGCGTAAAGTTGCGCGTGTACGTTTGACAAATGGTAACGAAGTGAATGCTTACATCCCTGGAGAAGGACATAATCTACAAGAGCACTCGATAGTATTAGTGCGAGGTGGAAGGGTAAAAGATTTACCAGGTGTTAGATATCATATCGTTCGTGGAGCGCTTGATACGTCAGGTGTTGCAGGAAGAACGCAAAGAAGATCTAAGTACGGTGCTAAACGCCCAAAAGAAGCAAAAAAGTAATTTAAAAACTTTTAAGAAAAAGACATGAGAAAAAGAGCGGCAAAGAAAAGACCACTTTTACCGGATCCAAGGTTTAATGACCAATTAGTAACACGTTTTGTGAACAACTTAATGTGGGATGGTAAGAAATCTACAGCTTTTAAAGTATTTTATGATGCAATTGATATCATCGAAACTAAAAAGCAAAATGATGAGAAAACTTCATTAGAGATCTGGAAAGATGCTTTAACAAACGTTATGCCTCACGTAGAAGTACGTAGCCGTAGAGTTGGTGGAGCTACATTCCAAATCCCAATGCAAATTCGTCCAGACAGAAAAATTTCTATGGCAATGAAGTGGTTAATACTTTATTCAAGAAGAAGAAATGAAAAATCTATGGCGCAACGTTTAGCTTCTGAGTGTTTAGCTGCGGCTAAAGAAGAAGGTGCTGCGGTTAAGAAAAGAATGGATACTCACAAAATGGCAGAAGCTAATAAAGCATTCTCTCACTTTAGATTTTAATTCGTAAAGAAATGGCTAGAGATTTAAAATATACAAGAAATATCGGGATCGCTGCTCACATTGATGCTGGTAAAACAACAACAACTGAGCGTATTCTTTTTTACACTGGAAAATCACACAAAATTGGTGAGGTGCACGATGGTGCTGCAACAATGGACTGGATGGCACAAGAGCAAGAAAGAGGTATTACAATTACTTCTGCTGCTACAACTTGTACTTGGAATTTTCCAACAGAGCAAGGTAAAGTTCTTCCAGAATCATTGCCTTACCACTTTAATATTATTGATACTCCTGGGCACGTTGACTTTACTGTAGAGGTAAACCGTTCTTTACGTGTACTTGATGGTTTAGTTTTCTTATTTAGTGCTGTTGATGGTGTTGAGCCTCAGTCAGAAACTAACTGGAGACTTGCAGATCAATATAGAGTTCCTCGTATGGGATTCGTAAACAAAATGGACCGTCAAGGTGCTAACTTTTTAGCTGTATGCGGACAGGTTAAAGATATGTTGAAATCGAATGCGGTTGCAATTACTTTGCCTATTGGTGATGAAGCAGATTTTAAAGGTATTGTTGACTTGGTGAAAAATCAAGCTATTGTATGGCATGATGAAACTCAAGGAGCTACTTTTGATATCGTTGATATCCCTGCTGATATGGTTGATGATGTAAAGCACTACCGTTCTATCCTTATCGAAGAGATTGCAACTTATGATGAGAATCTTTTAGATAAATACATGGAAGATGAAAACTCTATTACAGAGGATGAAATCAACAATGCATTAAGAGCGGCTACAATCGACATGGCAATCATTCCTATGCTTGCTGGTTCTTCTTTCAAAAACAAAGGAGTTCAATTTATGTTAGATGCTGTTTGTAAATATTTGCCATCTCCATTGGATAAAGAAGGTATTGAAGGAATTCACCCTGACGATGCTGAATTATTAGAAGAAGATCAAGCTAAAATCTTACGTCGTCCAGATGTAAAAGAGCCTTTCGCGGCTTTAGCATTTAAAATTGCAACTGACCCATTCGTAGGTCGTTTAGCTTTCTTCCGTGCTTACTCTGGTCGTTTAGATGCTGGTTCTTATGTTTTAAATACTCGTTCTGGTAACAAAGAGAGAATTTCTCGTATTTACCAAATGCACGCTAACAAACAAAATCCAATCGAATTTATTGAGGCTGGAGATATTGGAGCTGCTGTAGGATTTAAAGATATTAAAACTGGAGATACTTTGTGTGATGAAAAGAATCCAATTATTTTGGAATCTATGAAATTCCCAGAGCCGGTAATTGGTATCGCTATTGAGCCTAAAACTAAAGCTGACGTTGATAAAATGGGTATGGCTTTAGCTAAATTAGCTGAGGAAGATCCGACATTTACTGTTAGAACTGATGAGGCTTCTGGTCAAACTATTATTTCTGGTATGGGTGAGCTTCACTTAGATATCTTAGTTGATCGTATGAAACGTGAGTTTAAAGTAGAGGTTAATCAAGGTGAGCCTCAAGTAGAATATAAAGAAGCGTTTACAAGATCTGCTCAACATAGAGAAACTTACAAAAAACAATCTGGAGGTCGTGGTAAATTCGGTGATATCGTATTTAGAATCGAGCCTGCTGATGAAGTTGATGGTAAAGTTCCTGTAGGATTACAGTTTGTGAATGAGGTAAAAGGTGGTAACGTTCCTAAGGAATATATTCCTGCTGTTGAAAAAGGTTTCCGTGAAGCTATGAAAACAGGTCCATTAGCTGGATATGCTGTTGATAGTTTAAAAGTGACTTTATTAGACGGATCTTTCCACCCTGTGGATTCTGATGCTCTTTCTTTTGAATTAGCTGCTAGAATGGGTTATAAAGAGTCAGGACGTGCTGCTGGAGCTGTTATTCTTGAGCCTATCATGAAAATCGAAGTTATTACTCCTGAAGAAAACATGGGTGATATCGTTGGTGACTTGAACCGTCGTAGAGGTCAGGTTAATGACATGGGTGATAGAAATGGTGCTAAGACTATCAAAGCTGATGTGCCTTTATCAGAAATGTTTGGTTATGTAACTACATTAAGAACATTGTCTTCTGGTAGAGCAACTTCAACAATGGAGTTTTCTCACTATGCAGAAACACCTTCTAATATTTCAGAAGAGGTAATCAAAAAAGCAAAAGGTAACGCTTAATTTTAAGAAAATGAGTCAAAAAATCAGAATAAAACTAAAATCTTACGATCACATGTTGGTAGATAAATCTGCTGAAAAGATCGTAAAAACAGTAAAAACTACTGGAGCAGTTGTGACAGGCCCAATTCCGTTGCCAACTCACAAAAAACTTTTCACTGTATTGCGTTCTCCGCACGTTAACAAAAAAGCGAGAGAGCAATTTGAAGTAATGTCATACAAGAGATTGATTGATATTTATTCATCTTCATCTAAAACTATTGACGCTTTAATGAAACTTGAATTGCCAAGTGGAGTTGAAGTTGAGATTAAAGTATAATTTTATTATATTTTTTATATAAAAAGCGAGTCAGAAATGTCTCGCTTTTTTTTTGTTTTAAAAAAGGTTGTTTTGGTGGTGATAATATTGAGATTTTTAGAGCTTAAGTCGGCTTCGGATTTGTGTAAATTCCTTTGTTTTAAGGCGGTGACGATGTTTTTTGTTGTGGTTTTATTAATTAAATGTTAAGCTCGAATAGTTTGAAACTTTTAAAAAATGTTTTAAAAATTAAGGCGAATTAATTTGTTTTTAATAGTTGTTTGGAGCTTGGATTTTGATAATGAGCGATTTAATTTTTATAACTGTTTGGTTTATTCAATTTTAATATCTACTTTTGCACTCCCTGTTTGGAAATTTCTGTTATTTTCAAATTGAAGGGAATTTTAGTAATTAATAATTAATATTTATGTCTGGGTTAATTGGTAAAAAAATCGGCATGACTAGCATTTTCGACGAAAACGGGAAAAATATTCCTTGTACAGTAATCGAAGCTGGGCCGTGTGTTGTTACCCAAGTCAGAACCAACGAGGTTGACGGGTATGAAGCGTTGCAACTTGGTTTCGATGACAAAAACGAGAAACATTCTACTAAAGCGGCTTTAGGTCACTTTAAAAAAGCTGGAACTGTTGCTAAGAAAAAAGTCGTTGAATTTCAAGATTTTGCAACTGAACAAAAATTAGGAGATCTTATTGATGTTTCTATTTTTGAAGAAGGAGAATTTGTGGATGTACAAGGTGTGTCTAAAGGTAAAGGTTTCCAAGGTGTTGTTAAACGTCACGGTTTTGGTGGTGTTGGACAAGCTACTCATGGTCAGCACAACCGTTTAAGAGCGCCAGGTTCTGTAGGAGCTTCTTCTTATCCATCTAGAGTATTCAAAGGAATGCGTATGGCTGGAAGAATGGGAGGAGAAAATGTAAAAGTTCAAAACCTTAGAGTTTTAAAAGTAGTTGCTGAAAAGAATCTACTTGTTGTTAAAGGATGTGTTCCTGGTCACAAAAACTCTTACGTAATCATTCAGAAGTAATGGAAGTAAAAGTATTAGATTTCAACGGAAAAGATACTGGTAGAAAAGTTCAACTTTCTGATTCAGTATTCGCAATTGAGCCAAACAATCACGCAGTATATCTTGATGTTAAGCAATATCTTGCTAATCAAAGACAAGGTACTCACAAAGCTAAAGAAAGAGCTGAAGTAACTGGAAGTACGCGTAAGATTAAGAAACAAAAAGGAACTGGTACTGCTCGTGCAGGAAGTGTTAAGAATCCTTTGTTTAAAGGTGGAGGAACAGTTTTCGGACCAAGACCAAGAAGTTATTCATTTAAATTGAATAAAAACTTGAAAAGATTGGCTAGAAAATCAGCTTTCTCAATTAAAGCAAAAGAGTCAAACATTGTAGTTCTTGAAGACTTTAATTTTGAAGCGCCAAACACTAAAAATTTCATTAACGTTTTGAAAGCTTTAGGGTTAGAAAATAAAAAATCTCTATTCGTGTTGGGTGAGTCAAATAAAAATGTATATTTGTCGTCACGCAATTTAAAGGCTTCTAACGTCGTAACTAGCTCAGAATTAAGCACTTACGCAATATTAAACGCTAATAATTTAGTGCTTTTGGAAGGTTCTTTAGAGTTAATTGAAGAAAATTTAAGTAAATAATAGGAATATGAGCATCATTATCAGACCTATAGTAACGGAAAAAGTAACCAAAGAAAGTGAAGTTCTAAACCGCTTCGGATTCGTTGTTGATAAAAAAGCAAACAAAGTTGAAATTAAGAAAGCTGTTGAAGCTGCTTATGGAGTAACTATTGTTTCTGTTAACACAATGAATGTGAGACCAGATAGATCTACAAAATACACTAAAAGTGGTTTAATCAGTGGAAAGACAAATGCTTATAAAAAAGCAATTGTACAAGTACAAGAAGGAGAAACAATTGATTTTTACAACAATATCTAAGATAGAAAAATGTCAGTAAGAAAATTAAAACCTATTACCCCGGGTCAGCGATTTAGAGTTGTGAATGGTTATGACGCTATTACAACTGATAAGCCGGAACGCTCTTTGATAGCGCCGATAAAAAACTCTGGAGGTAGAAATAGTCAAGGAAAGATGACCATGCGTTATACGGGTGGTGGTCACAAGCAGAGATATCGTATTATTGATTTCAAAAGAACTAAAGATGGAATTCCAGCTACAGTGAAATCAATTGAATACGATCCAAATCGTACTGCGTTTATCGCTTTATTAGCTTATGCTGATGGAGAGAAAACTTATATTATCGCACAAAACGGATTGAAAGTTGGTCAGAAATTAGTTTCTGGTCCAGAATCTCAACCAGAAATCGGTAATACTTTACCTTTAAGCAGAATTCCTCTTGGAACTGTGATATCTTGTATTGAGTTACGTCCAGGACAAGGAGCAGTTATTGCTCGTTCAGCTGGAACTTTTGCTCAGTTAATGGCAAGAGACGGGAAATACGCAACAATTAAAATGCCATCTGGAGAAACAAGATTAATCTTGTTAACTTGTTCGGCTACAATTGGAGCTGTTTCAAACTCTGACCACCAATTAGTTGTATCTGGAAAAGCAGGTAGAACAAGATGGTTAGGAAGAAGACCTAGAACTAGACCAGTAGCGATGAACCCAGTTGATCACCCTATGGGAGGTGGTGAAGGACGTTCTTCTGGAGGGCACCCACGTTCAAGAAACGGATTGCCAGCTAAAGGTTACAGAACTCGTTCTAAGAAAAACCCGAGTAACAAGTATATCGTAGAACGTAGAAAGAAATAATAAGATATGGCACGTTCATTAAAAAAAGGACCTTTCGTTCATTATAAATTAGACAAGAAAGTTCAAGAAAACGTAGAAAGTGGTAAAAATGCAGTTGTAAAGACTTGGTCTAGAGCTTCAATGATTACTCCAGATTTCGTTGGGCAAACTATCGCAGTTCATAACGGACGTCAATTTGTACCAGTTTACGTAACAGAAAACATGGTAGGTCACAAATTAGGAGAATTTTCGCCAACTAGATCTTTTAGAGGTCATGCTGGAGCAAAAAATAAAGGTAAAAAATAAAAGAAGCAATGGGAGTTCGTAAAAGAGAAACAGCAGATGCGAGAAAAGAGGCTAATAAGTCTATCGCTTTCGCAAAATTGAATAACTGCCCTACTTCACCTAGAAAAATGCGCTTAGTAGCGGACTTGGTAAGAGGTCAGAAGGTAGAAAGAGCACTTAACATTTTAAGATTCAGTTCTAAAGAAGCTTCAAGAAAATTAGAAAAACTATTATTATCTGCAATCAATAACTGGGAGCAAAAAAATAGTGAAGGTAATTTAGAAGAAGCTGGATTATTTGTTAAAGAGATCAGAGTAGATGGTGGAATGATGTTAAAAAGACTTCGTCCAGCTCCACAAGGTCGTGCACACAGAATAAGAAAACGTTCTAACCACGTAACAATCGTGCTTGGAGCTATCAATAACACACAAAGCAATTCTTAAGCAGCATGGGACAAAAGACAAATCCAATTGGAAATAGACTTGGTATCATCAGAGGATGGGACTCAAACTGGTATGGTGGAAATGATTACGGTGATAAATTAGCCGAAGATCACAAAATCAGAAAGTATATCCACGCTCGTTTATCAAAAGCTAGTGTATCTAAAGTAATCATCGAGAGAACTTTGAAACTTGTAACCGTTACTATCACTACTGCTAGACCTGGTATCATTATCGGAAAAGGTGGACAAGAGGTAGACAAGTTAAAAGAAGAACTTAAGAAAGTTACTGACAAAGAGGTTCAAATTAACATCTTTGAAATCAAAAGACCTGAGTTAGATGCTTATCTTGTGGCGACAAGCATCGCTCGTCAAATCGAAAGTCGTATTTCTTACAGACGTGCAATCAAAATGGCTATTGCTGCTTCTATGCGTATGAACGCTGAAGGTATCAAAGTTTTGATTTCTGGTCGTTTGAATGGTGCTGAGATGGCGCGTTCGGAAGGTTTCAAAGAAGGTAGAATTCCTCTATCAACTTTCAGAGCTGATATTGATTATGCTTTGGCTGAAGCTCACACTACTTACGGTAGAATGGGTATCAAAGTATGGATCATGAAAGGTGAAGTTTACGGTAAGAGAGAGCTTTCTCCACTTGCTGGAATGGACAAAAAACAATCTGGTACAGGTGGTGGTAAAGGTGGAGATGCTCCTAGAGGCAAATCAAACTTTAACAAAGGCGGTAAACCAGATGCTCGTAAAAGAAAGTAAATTTTTAAACTAAAGAAAAATGTTACAGCCTAAAAGAACAAAATACCGTAAGGTACAAAAAGGTAAAATGAAAGGTAACTCTCAAAGAGGGCATGAACTTTCAAATGGAATGTTTGGAATTAAATCTGTACATGAAGATGGAATGTTCTTGACTTCTCGTCAAATCGAAGCTGCACGTATCGCTGCAACTCGTTACATGAAGAGAGAGGGGCAATTATGGATTAAAATTTTCCCAGACAAACCTATCACTAAGAAACCTCTTGAAGTACGTATGGGTAAAGGTAAGGGAGCAGTTGAGTATTGGGCTGCTGTTGTTAAACCAGGAAGAATTATGTTTGAAGTTGGAGGAGTTCCATTGTCAGTTGCAAAAGAGGCTTTACGTCTTGCAGCTCAAAAACTTCCAGTAAAAACTAAGTTCGTCGTTGCTAGAGATTTCGAAGCATAATTTATATTTATTATGAAACAATCAGAAATAAAAGATCTTTCTGCAGCGGAGTTGCAAGAAAAGCTTAGTCAAACTAAGAAAGTATATGCTGACCTAAAAATGGCTCACGCAATCTCTCCAATTGCTAACCCACTTCAAATTAGAAGCGTTAGAAGAACAGTTGCAAGATTAGCTACAGAGTTAACTAAAAGAGAGTTACAATAATTGTATTCTGCTGAAAGATGGAAGAAAAAAGAAATTTAAGAAAAGAAAGAATAGGTGTTGTTACTTCAAATAAGATGGATAAATCTATCGTTATTGCAGAAGTAAGAAAAGTAAAACACCCATTATACGGTAAGTTCGTGTTGAAAACTAAGAAATATGTTGCACACGACGAAACAAACGACTGTAACATTGGAGATACTGTAAGAATTAGCGAAACGCGTCCTTTAAGTAAAACAAAATGTTGGAGATTAGTTGAAATCTTAGAAAGAGCTAAATAATTATGGTACAACAAGAATCAAGACTAAAAGTAGCAGATAACACGGGAGCTAAAGAAGTTTTAACTATTCGTGTTTTAGGAGGTACTAAAAGAAGATATGCCTCTGTTGGTGACAAAATTGTAGTTTCTATCAAAGATGCAACTCCAAACGGAAACGTAAAAAAAGGAGCTGTTTCAACTGCAGTTGTTGTACGTACTAAAAAAGAAGTGAGAAGAGCTGATGGTTCTTATATCCGTTTCGATGACAATGCATGTGTTCTTTTGAATGCTGCAGGAGAAATGAGAGGAACACGTGTTTTTGGTCCGGTAGCAAGAGAACTTCGTGAAAAACAATTCATGAAAATTGTATCATTAGCACCAGAAGTGCTTTAATTCGTTTTAAGATGATAAAGCTAAAAATAAAATCAGGAGATATCGTAAGAGTTATTGCTGGAGACCATAAAGGTGCTGAAGGTAAAGTTTTACGTGTTTACCGTGAGAAAAATAAAGCGATAGTTGAAGGTGTAAACATGGTTTCAAAACATACAAAACCAAGTGCTAAAAACCCTCAAGGTGGTATCGTTAAGAAAGAAGCTTCTATTCAAATTTCTAACATTTCTCTAATTGATCCTAAAACTAAGGAAACAACTAGAGTAGGTATTAGAGTAGAAGGAGATAAGAAAGTAAGATTTTCAAAAAAATCTAATCAAGTACTATAGTAATGGCATATACACCTAGACTAAAAGAAGAATATAAGAGTAGAGTAATCTCTGCTCTTAAAGAAGAGTTCGGATATACAAACGTAATGCAAGTTCCTAAACTTGAAAAAATCGTTTTGAGCCGTGGAGTTGGTGCAGCTGTATCTGATAAAAAACTTATTGACTATGCAGTTGATGAGTTAACAAAGATCACTGGACAAAAAGCAGTTTCTACAATCTCTAAGAAAGACGTTGCGTCTTTCAAATTGAGAAAAGGAATGCCTATTGGAGCAAAAGTTACTTTACGTGGAGAAAGAATGTATGAGTTTTTAGATAGACTTATTACTTCTGCTTTACCACGTGTTAGAGATTTTGGTGGTATTAAAGCTACTGGTTTCGACGGAAGAGGTAACTACAATCTTGGAGTTTTAGAGCAAATCATTTTCCCAGAAATTGATATTGACAAAGTAAATAAAATTTCAGGAATGGATATTACTTTTGTTACTACTGCAAAAACAGACAAGGAAGCGAAGTCATTATTGGCTGAATTAGGATTACCTTTTAAAAAGAATTAAGACATGGCTAAAGAATCAATGAAAGCCCGTGAGGTGAAAAGAGAGAAAACGGTAGCTAAGTATGCTGAAAAAAGAAAAGCTTTGTTAGAAGCTGGAGATTATGAAGGCTTGCAAAGATTACCTAAAAATGCTTCACCAGTTCGTTTACACAATCGTTGTAAATTAACAGGTAGACCTAGAGGTTATATCCGTCAGTTTGGTATTTCACGTGTAACTTTCCGTGAGATGGCTAATAATGGATTGATTCCAGGAGTTAAAAAGGCTTCTTGGTAATCTCGCAATAAGTTATTACTTTTGCAAACCAAAAAATAATTTTTAATTGATTAAAGGTTCGGGAAACGGGTGTTTCCCGAAAACCATAATCGCAATCAAATACATATGTATACAGATCCTATTGCAGATTATTTGACTAGAGTTCGTAACGCTGTGGCTGCAAACCACAAAGTTGTAGAAATTCCAGCATCTAATCTAAAGAAAGAGATAACTAAGATCTTATTTGATCAAGGTTACATCTTAAGTTACAAATTTGAACAGAATACTGTACAAGGTTCTATCAAAATTGCTTTGAAGTATGATAAAGATACTAAAGAGCCTGTAATTAAAGATATCCAAAGAATTAGTAAACCTGGTTTACGTAAGTACGCAGGTGCTGCCAAATTACCTAGAATCCTTAACGGATTAGGAATTGCTATTGTTTCTACATCAAAAGGTTTGATGACTGGAAAACAAGCTAAGCAATTAAATGTAGGTGGTGAAGTAATTTGTTACGTATACTAATTTTAAACACTAGATAAGATGTCAAGAATAGGTAAAAGCCCAATTGTAATCCCTGCTGGTGTAACTGTTGAAGTTAAAGACGGTATTATTACAGTAAAAGGAAAAAAAGGTCAACTAGTTCAGGAGTTTTCGGACGTAAATGTAACTGTTGAAGGCGATCAAGTTTTAGTAGAAAGATCGTCTGATCATAAAGACCATAGAGCAAAACACGGATTATACAGATCATTAGTTAATAACATGATTGTTGGTGTATCTGAAGGTTTTACTAAAGAACTAGAATTAGTTGGAGTTGGTTATAGAGCTTCAAACCAAGGTCAAAAATTAGATTTAGCTCTTGGATATTCTCACAATATTGTTTTAGAAATTGCTCCAGAAGTATCTTTAGAAACAATATCTGAAAAAGGTAAGAACCCTATCGTAAAATTAACATCATTTGATAAACAACTTTTAGGTCAAGTTGCTGCGAAAATCAGAGGTTTCCGTAAGCCAGAGCCTTACAAAGGAAAAGGTGTTAAATTTGTGGGTGAAGTATTAAGAAGAAAAGCAGGTAAATCAGCTTAAAAGATAAGATTATGTCATTAACAAAATCTGAAAGAAGACAGAGAATTAAATTCAGAATTAGAAAATCGGTTAGTGGTTCAGCTGCAAGACCTAGACTTTCTGTTTTTAGAAGTAATAAAGAAATTTACGCTCAAATTATTGATGATGTAAATGGAGTTACTATATTAGCTGCATCTTCAAGAGAAAAAGAAATAGGAAAAGGTACTAACGTTGAAATCGCTGCTGCTGTTGGAAAATTAGTTGCAGAGAAAGCGTTAAAAGCTGGGATTGATACCATCACTTTCGACAGAGGTGGATATTTATATCACGGTCGTATTAAATCATTAGCAGAAGGCGCAAGAGCCGCTGGACTTAAATTCTAATATATTATGTCTAAATACAAAAATGTAGAATTGGTAAAACCTAGTGGTCTTGAACTTAAAGATCGTCTAGTTAGTGTGAATCGTGTTACTAAAGTTACAAAAGGAGGTAGAGCTTTCGGTTTTTCTGCTATTGTAGTTGTAGGTGATGAAAATGGAGTAGTTGGTCATGGATTAGGAAAATCTAAAGACGTTTCTGAAGCAATTGCGAAAGCAGTAGAAGATGCTAAGAAAAACTTAGTTAGAATTCCTTTGAATGGACAATCAGTTCCTCACGAACAAAAAGGTAAATTTGGTGGTGCACGTGTATTCTTAATTCCAGCATCTCATGGTACTGGAGTTATTGCTGGTGGAGCTGTTCGTTCAGTTCTTGAGTCAGTAGGTATTCACGATGTATTGTCTAAATCTCAAGGATCATCAAATCCACATAACGTAGTAAAAGCAACTTTTGATGCTTTATTGCAAATGAGAAGCGCTCACACAGTTGCAAAACAAAGAGGTGTTTCTTTAGAGAAAGTTTTTAAAGGTTAATTAGGAAATTATGGCTAAATTATTAGTAAAACAAGTAAGAAGCAAAATCAACTGCCCTCTTTCTCAAAAAAGAGGATTGGAAGCTTTAGGTCTACGTAAAATTGGACAAGTTGTGGAGCATGAGTCAAATCCTGCTATCCTTGGGATGATAAACAAAGTTAAACACTTAGTTTCTGTTGAAGAAGCTAAATAACAAATACTGTTATGAATTTAAGTAACTTACAACCTGCTGAGGGGTCTACACACAATCAGAATAAAAGATTAGGTAGAGGAGAAGGTTCTGGAAAAGGTGGTACCGCTGCACGTGGACACAAAGGAGCAAAATCTCGTTCTGGTTATTCTAAAAAGATTGGTTTTGAAGGAGGGCAAATGCCACTTCAAAGACGTGTGCCTAAGTTTGGTTTCAAAAACATCAATCGTAAAGAATACGAAGGTGTTAATTTAGATACTCTTCAATTATTAGTTGATAACGGTGTAATTACTGATTCTGTTTCAATGACAGATTTCGTAGCAAATCGTCTAGCTACTAAAAATGAAATCGTTAAGATTTTAGGTAGAGGAGAATTGAAAGCAAAATTAAAAGTAACTGCCCACAAATTTACTGCTACTGCAAAAGCTGCTATTGAAGCTGCTGGTGGAGAAGCTGTAACTATATAACTTATCTATTAAGATGAAGAAATTTATTGAATCAATAAGTAATGTTTGGAAAATCGAAGAACTAAAAAATAGAATCTTAATTACATTAGGATTACTTTTAGTATATCGTTTTGGAGCACACGTTACGCTTCCTGGGATTGACGCAACGCAATTGACTGGTTTAGCGGGACAAACTAAAAATGGTCTAGGATCTATTCTAGACATGTTCACCGGGGGTGCTTTCTCTAAGGCTTCAGTTTTTGCCTTAGGTATCATGCCTTATATTTCTGCGTCTATTGTTGTTCAGTTGATGGGAATTGCGATTCCATATTTACAAAAACTTCAAAATGATGGAGAAAGTGGTAGAAAAAAGATTAATCAAATCACTCGTTGGTTGACAATCGCTATCACATTGGTTCAAGGTCCAACTTATATCTATAATTTATACAGAACATTGCCTAGTAATGCATTTTTGCTAGGCTTTAATTCTCCTGAATTTTTGTTCTCGTCTGTTATTATCTTAGTTACTGGTACAATTTTTGCCATGTGGCTTGGAGAAAAAATTACAGATAAAGGTATTGGAAATGGTATTTCATTGTTAATTATGGTTGGTATTTTAGCTCGTTTACCACAAGCTTTTATTCAAGAGTTTACAACTCGTGTTACCAATAACAATGGAGGTCCAATGTTATTAGTTATTGAAATTATTGTGTGGCTATTAGTAATTATTTCTTGTGTATTGCTTACAATGGCGGTACGTAGAATCCCAGTTCAATACGCTCGTCGTACAACAACTGGTGATTACGAGCAAGATTTAGCAGGAGGTAATAGACAATGGATTCCTCTTAAGCTTAATGCTTCTGGAGTTATGCCAATCATTTTTGCTCAAGCAATTATGTTTATCCCTGCAGCTGTAGCTGGGCTGTCTAAATCAGATACATCACAATCAATTGTTGGTGCATTTAGTAATATGTTTGGTTTCTGGTATAATTTTGTTTTTGCAACTTTAATCATTGTATTTACATTCTTTTATACTGCAATCACTGTACCTACTAACAAAATGGCTGATGATTTAAAGAGAAGCGGTGGTTTTATTCCTGGGGTTCGTCCTGGTGCTGAAACTTCTGATTTCCTTGATAAAGTGATGTCTTTAATAACTTTCCCAGGATCTTTATTCCTTGCTTTGATTGCTGTGTTCCCAGCTATTGTTGTAAGTATTATGGATGTACAACAATCTTGGGCAATGTTTTTTGGAGGTACCTCATTAATAATTATGGTTGGAGTTGCAATAGATACTATTCAACAAATCAATTCATACTTGTTAAACAAACATTATGATGGTTTAATGAAGACTGGTAAAAATAGAAAAGCGGTAGCTTAATATATTTATGGCAAAACAATCAGCAATAGAACAAGACGGATCAATTATTGAAGCATTGTCAAATGCAATGTTCCGTGTAGAGTTAGAAAATGGACATATCGTAATTGCTCATATTTCTGGAAAGATGCGTATGCATTACATCAAATTATTACCTGGTGATAAAGTGAAACTAGAAATGAGTCCTTATGATTTGTCAAAAGCAAGAATTACTTATCGATATTAAAGGATATTCAATATGAAAGTTAGAGCATCAGTAAAAAAGAGAAGTGCCGAGTGCATTATCGTGCGTAGAAAAGGGAGACTGTACGTAATAAACAAAAAGAATCCTAGATTTAAACAAAGACAAGGATAATTATGGCAAGAATAGCAGGGGTAGATATCCCAAAAAACAAAAGAGGTGTTATCGCACTTACTTATATCTTCGGATTAGGTAGAAGTAGAGCTATTGAGATTTTAGAAAAAGCTCAAGTTAGCCAAGATAAAAAAGTTCAAGATTGGAATGATGACGAGATCGGAGCAATTCGTGAGGCGGTTTCATTTTACAAAATTGAAGGAGAATTACGTTCTGAAATTTCTTTAAACATTAAACGTTTAATGGATATTGGATGTTACAGAGGTATTCGTCATAGATCTGGTCTTCCGTTAAGAGGACAAAGAACTAAAAACAACTCAAGAACAAGAAAAGGTAAAAGAAAAACTGTTGCTAACAAGAAAAAAGCAACTAAATAATAAGTAATATGGCTAAAGCAACTGCAAAAAAACGTAAAGTTATCGTTGAATCAACGGGTGAGGCTCATATTTCTGCCACTTTTAATAACATTATTATTTCTTTGACTAATAAGAAAGGTGAAGTTATCTCTTGGTCTTCAGCTGGTAAAATGGGTTTCAGAGGTTCTAAAAAGAACACTCCTTATGCAGCTCAAATGGCAGCAGAAGATTGCGCTAAAGTAGCACTTGAGGCAGGACTTAAAAAAGTGAAAGTTTATGTAAAAGGACCAGGTAACGGACGTGAGTCTGCTATCCGTTCTATTCATAACGGTGGAATTGAAGTTACTGAGATTATCGACGTTACTCCAATGCCGCACAACGGATGTCGTCCTCCAAAAAGACGTAGAGTTTAATTTTTTATTTTTATAGTATAAACAAGGTAGAACATAGATTATCGAAGGATTAGACCTGAATTCATAATTTCTACCTTAAAATTTTTTTTAAAATGGCAAGATATACTGGTCCTAAAACCAAAATCGCTCGTAAATTTGGCGAGGCAATCTTCGGAGATGATAAATCTTTCGAAAAAAGAAATTACCCACCTGGACAACACGGGATGGCTAAAAAAAGAGGAAAAAAATCTGAGTACGCTGTTCAGTTAATGGAAAAGCAAAAAGCTAAATATTCTTATGGAATTTTAGAAAAACAATTCAGAAATTTATTCGAAAAAGCATCAGCGACTAAAGGAGTTACTGGTGAAGTTTTATTACAATTATGCGAAGCTAGATTAGATAATGTTGTTTTTAGAATGGGAATTGCTCCATCTAGAAGAGGTGCGCGTCAAATCGTTTCTCACAGACACATTACTGTAAATGGAGAGGTTGTTAATATTCCTTCTTACCACCTTAAGCCTGGTGATAAAGTTGCAGTTCGTGAAAAATCTAAATCTTTAGAAGCTATCGAACGTTCTTTATCAAATTCAAGTCATGTTTATGAATGGATTACTTGGAACAATGATCTTAAAGAAGGAACTTTCGTTTCTGTACCTGCAAGACTTCAAATTCCAGAAAACATTAAAGAACAATTAATCGTAGAGTTGTACAACAAATAATAATTGACTTAGTCGAAATTTATGGCAATATTTAATTTTCAAAAGCCCGATAAAGTTATCATGATCGATTCAACCGATTTTGAAGGTAAATTCGAATTTAGACCTTTAGAACCTGGTTATGGATTGACAGTTGGTAATGCACTTAGAAGAGTTTTGCTTTCAGCATTAGAAGGTTATGCAATTACATCTGTTCGTATCGAAGGTGTAGATCATGAGTTTTCTACTATTTCAGGTGTTGTTGAAGATGTTACCGAAATTATCCTTAATCTAAAACAAGTACGTTTCAAACGTCAAATTGAAGATATAGATAATGAATCAGTTACTATTTCTGTTTCAGGTAAAGATCAATTAACAGCAGGTGATTTTCAGAAATTTATTTCAGGTTTCCAAGTTCTGAACCCAGACCTTGTTATCTGTAATTTAGATTCTAAAATCAAATTGAATTTCGATTTAACTATCGAAAAAGGTAGAGGATACGTGCCTGCTGAAGAGAACAAAAAACAGAATGCTGCAATTGGAACGATTTTTACAGATTCTATTTTTACTCCGGTAAAAAATGTAAAATATGCAATCGAAAACTTCCGTGTAGAGCAAAAGACAGATTACGAAAAATTAGTTTTTGAAATCAAAACTGATGGATCGATTAATCCTAAAGATGCTCTTACTGAGGCTGCTAAAGTTTTAATTCACCATTTCATGTTGTTTTCTGATGAAAGAATTACACTTGAGGCTGACGAAATTGCACAAACAGAATCGTATGATGAAGAGTCATTGCATATGAGACAATTGCTTAAAACTAAGCTTGTTGATATGGATCTATCTGTAAGAGCATTAAATTGCTTGAAAGCGGCTGAAGTTGATACACTTGGTGATTTAGTATCGTTCAATAAAAATGACCTAATGAAATTCCGTAATTTCGGTAAAAAATCTTTAACTGAACTTGATGAACTTGTTGCAGTGAAGAATTTAACTTTCGGAATGGATTTAGCTAAATACAAATTAGATAAAGAATAATTTACTTCATATTTTGCTCTCCATAGTGGATCGTAGCAAGATGAAGATAAAAAAAACACGTCATGAGACACGGAAAAAAATTCAACCACTTAAGCAGACAGACTGGACATAGAAAAGCTATGTTGGCTAATATGGCTTGTTCTCTTATTGAGCACAAACGTATTAACACTACTGTTGCTAAAGCTAAAGCGCTTAAACAATTTGTTGAGCCTTTAATCACAAAATCAAAAGAGGATACGACTCACAACCGTCGTATTGTTTTTGCTTACTTGCGCAGTAAATATGCAGTAACTGATTTGTTCAGAGATGTAGCTGCTAAAGTTGGAGACCGTCCAGGAGGATACACTCGTATCATTAAAGTTGGAAATCGTTTGGGAGATAATGCTGATATGGCAATGATCGAACTTGTTGACTTCAATGAACTTTACAACGGAGGTAAAAAAGAAGTTAAAAAAGCTAAAAGCCGTCGTGGTGGTAAAGCTAAAAAAGCTGAAACTGCTGCTCCAGAAGCTCCTGCTGCTGAAACAGAAACGACTACTGAGGCTTCTGAATAATTATGAGAGTAATCATTCTATAATATTAAAGGATAAACTAATTTTTAGTTTATCCTTTTTTTTTGATTTTTTTAAGCCTAAAGAAATGTAACTTATTTAAAATGATAGGTTTTATTTTTACGAATGAAAGTTTTAAAAAATCTTGGAAGAGCTTCTATAAAGAAGTAAATTTGCAAAATATCTAATTACATTTAAAAACCACTGTTTTGGTTTTTTACACTTGATAAAAAAAACAATACAAATTAAATAATGAAATACACAACACGAAAAAGCGCCATTTTATTACTTAGTGATGGAACAATTTTTCACGGAAAATCTATCGGAATTAGCGGTAAAACTTTTGGTGAAGTTTGTTTTAATACCGGAATGACAGGTTATCAGGAAATTTTTACTGATCCTTCTTATTTCGGTCAAATTATGGTGGCTACAAATACACATATCGGAAATTATGGTGTTAATGAGTTAGAAGTAGAATCTGATAGTATTAAAATTGCTGGTTTGGTTTGTAAAAACTTCAGTTTTAATTATTCTCGAGTAAATGCTTCTGAAAGCTTGGAAGATTATTTTGCTAAACAAAACTTAATCTGTATTTCTGATGTAGATACTCGTGCACTTGTAAGTTACATTCGTGATAATGGTGCGATGAATGCTGTGATTTGTACAGATGGTACTTCAATAGAAGATTTGAAAAAAGAATTGGCAAATGTGCCAAATATGGAAGGTCTGGAGTTGGCTTCTAAAGTTTCAACTACTGAGCCGTATTTTTTCGGTGATGAAAATGCTACTTATAAAATCTCTGCTTTAGATCTTGGGATTAAAAAGAATATCTTAAGAAACCTGGCTAAAAGAGATTGCTACATTAAAGTTTACCCTTATAACTCAACATACAAAGATATGTCTGAGTTTAATCCTGATGGTTATTTCTTGTCAAATGGACCTGGAGATCCAGATCCTTTGTTTGGAGCTATCCAAGTTGCTAAAGAAATATTAGCAGACAATAAACCGCTTTTCGGAATTTGTTTAGGGCATCAAGTTATTGGTTTAGCTAATGGTGTTGAGACTTATAAAATGTTTAATGGACACCGAGGAATTAATCATCCTGTAAAAAATATTATTACTGGTAAAGGAGAAATAACTTCTCAAAACCATGGATTTGCTGTTAAAAAAGAACAATTGGATAATCATCCAGAATTGGAAATTACACATGTGCATTTAAATGACGGTACTGTAGCTGGAATGAGAATGAAGAATAAGAATTGTTTCTCAGTTCAATATCACCCAGAAGCAAGTCCAGGACCACACGATTCATCATATTTGTTTGATCAATTTGTGGAGAACATTAAAACTGCTAAAGCCTAAAACGATGTAGTTAATAAATAAAGGTGTTTAATATCTAAAATGCGTTTATAGTATTAAATATTTTTATAATTTCGAAAAAAAAATATAATTTATTAATAAAAAACAAAAATAATGAGTATTATAATTAAAGTTCACGCAAGACAAATTCTTGATTCTAGAGGTAATCCTACTATTGAGGTAGATGTAGTAACTGAAAATGGAGTTTTAGGTAGAGCTGCGGTTCCATCTGGAGCTTCAACTGGAGAGCACGAAGCTGTTGAATTACGTGATGGAGGTAAAGCTTATCTAGGTAAAGGTGTTTTGAATGCAGTGAATAATGTAAATACTGTTATTGCTGAAGAATTAGTTGGAACTTCTGTTTTCGAACAAAACACAATTGACCAATTAATGATTGATTTAGATGGAACTCCAAACAAATCTAAATTAGGAGCTAATGCTATTTTAGGTGTTTCTTTAGCTGCTGCTAAAGCTGCTGCTAATGAATTAGGATTGCCATTATACAGATATGTTGGTGGTGTTTCTGCTAACACATTGCCAGTTCCAATGATGAATATCATCAATGGAGGTTCTCACTCTGATGCGCCTATCGCATTTCAAGAATTTATGATTTTCCCAGTAAAAGCAACTTCTTTTACACATGCTATGCAAATGGGAACTGAAATTTTCCACAGTTTGAAAAAAGTATTACATGATAGAGGTTTAAGTACTGCTGTTGGTGATGAAGGAGGTTTTGCTCCTAACTTGGCTGGTGGAACTGAAGATGCTTTAGATACTATTAAATTGGCAGTTGAAAAAGCAGGATATACTTTCGGAGACGAAATTATGATTGCTCTTGACTGTGCTGCTTCTGAATTTTATGTAAACGGAAAATACGATTATACTAAATTTGAAGGAGAAACTGGAAAAATTAGAACTTCTGAAGAGCAAGCAGATTATTTAGCTGAACTTGCTGCTAAATATCCAATTATCTCTATCGAAGACGGTATGTACGAAGATGACTGGGATGGATGGAAAGCTTTAACTGAAAAAATTGGAAATAAAGTTCAATTAGTTGGAGATGATTTGTTTGTAACTAACGTTGCACGTTTATCAACTGGTATTGAAAAAGGAATCGCTAACTCAATCTTAGTAAAAGTAAACCAAATCGGAACTTTAACTGAAACTATTGCTGCTGTAAACATGGCTAAAAATGCTGGATATACATCTGTAATGTCTCACCGTTCTGGAGAAACTGAAGATAACACAATTGCAGATTTAGCTGTAGCTTTAAATTGTGGCCAAATTAAAACAGGTTCTGCTTCTCGTTCAGATCGTATGGCTAAATACAATCAATTATTAAGAATTGAAGAAGAATTAGGAAGTACAGCTTATTTTCCTGGTTTAAATGCTTTTAAAATTAAATAATTATAAGAGTTATATTAAGAGAAACCATTCATTTTTTAATGAATGGTTTTTTTTTGGAGTTTTAACAAATTCATAGCAGTATTCTTTTTTTAATTAGTCTTAAATTCATTAGATTTGGTAAATTATTATTTAAAGAATTATTTCCAAGATATTATGTCAAAAATAGCTACATTAGAAATAGATGGTAAAAAGATTGAACTTCCGGTAATCACAGGAAGCGAAAACGAATCAGCTATCGATATTAACAAATTACGTGATTTAACAGGTGTTATTACAATTGATCCAGGTTACAAAAATTCAGGATCATGTACAAGTGAAATCACTTTCCTAGATGGAGAAGAAGGAATTTTACGTTACAGAGGATATTCAATCGAAGACTTAGCAGAAAAAGCTAGTTTTTTAGAGGTTTCATATCTTTTGATTTTTGGAGAATTGCCAACTGCTGCACAATTAGAAGATTTTGAAAATAATATTAGAAAACATTCTTTGGTAAACGAAGAAATGAAAAATATTATCGACGGTTTTCCAAAAACTGCTCACCCAATGGGAGTTTTATCTGCTTTAACAAGTGCTTTAACAGCATTTAATCCAAAAGCAGTAAATGTTGATAACGAGAAAGAAATGTACGAAGCTATTTGTAAAACAATGGCTAAATTTCTTGTAATTGCTACATGGACTTACAGAAAGTCTATGGGTTATCCTTTAAATTATTATGATAATACAAAAGGATATGTAGAGAGCTTTATGCAATTAATGTTTAAATTGCCTACAGGACATTATGCTGCAAATCCGGTAATTGTAAATGCACTAGATAAATTATTCATTCTACATGCAGATCACGAGCAAAACTGTTCTACTTCTACAGTAAGAATGGTGGGTTCTTCTCATGCAGGTTTATTTGCTTCAGTTTCTGCAGGAGTTTCTGCTTTATGGGGGCCTCTTCACGGAGGTGCAAACCAAGCGGTACTTGAAATGCTTGAGGAAATTAATAAAGACGGTGGAGATACAGATAAGTTTTTAGCGAAAGCAAAAGATAAAAATGATCCATTCCGTTTAATGGGATTCGGACATAGAGTTTACAAAAATTTTGATCCAAGAGCAAAAATCATTAAAAAGGCTGCAACAGAAGTATTAGAAACTTTAGGTGTTGAAGATCCGATTTTAGATATTGCTAGAAAATTAGAAAAAGCAGCTCTTGAAGATGAGTACTTCAAATCAAGAAACTTATATCCAAACGTTGATTTCTACTCTGGAATTATCTACAGAGCTTTAGGAATTCCAACTGATATGTTTACAGTAATGTTTGCTATCGGAAGATTACCAGGTTGGATTGCGCAATGGAAAGAAATGCGTGAAAACAAAGAACCAATTGGAAGACCAAGACAAATCTACACTGGACACCCATTAAGAGAGTTCAAGTCTAATAAATAAAAAACGAAAGCTTCACTTAACTGTGAAGCTTTTTTTATATTTGCTCAAAATATTATAATGTTATGTTGCAATTAAATGTAAAGAACGAAACATCTAGGCTTCGGGCTGTTGTTTTGGGTTCTGCTGTTCATAATGGGCCTACTCCAACTTTAGAGGAAGCTTATGATCCTAAATCATTGGAACATATTAAGGCAGGAACTTACCCTTTAGAAAAAGATATGGTTTCTGAAATGGATGCTTTTAATGCTGTTTTCCAAAAATATAATGTAACGGTGTATCGTCCGGAAATGATAGAAAATTACAATCAGATTTTTGCAAGAGATATAGGTTTTGTAATTGATGATGTTTTTGTGAAATCTAACATTCTTCCAGATAGAGAACGTGAATTAGATGCTATTCAATACGTGATCGATAAAATTGATCCTAAAAAAGTGGTTCGTCCTCCTGAAGAAGTTCATATTGAAGGAGGAGATGTTATGCTTTGGAATGATCATATTTTTATTGGTACATATAAAGGAAGTGACTATAAAGATTATATCACTGCAAGAACCAATATGCATGGCGTTAATTATATAAAAGAATTATTTCCGAACAAAATCGTTAAAGAATTTGATTTGGTTAAATCTAAACTGGAAGCTCGTGATAATGCTTTGCACTTAGATTGTTGTTTTCAACCTGTTGGAAAAGATAAAGGAATTATCTATAAAAGAGGTTTTAGAGAAGAAGCCGATTATCGTTATTTAGTGAAACTTTTTGGAAAAGAAAATCTATTTCATATCGAAAGAAATGAAATGTATAATATGTTTTCAAATGTGTTTTCAATTGATGAAAATGTTGTTGTTTCGGAGAAAAATTTTACTCGTTTGAATAACTGGCTTCGCGAAAATGGTTTTACTGTAGAAGAGATTCCATACGCTGAAATTGCAAAACAAGAAGGATTGTTGAGATGTTCAACTTTACCATTAATTAGAGATTAAAAAAAAGTTTTTGAATTTCAAGTTTCAGATTTCAAGTTTTAGAAGACGTGAAGCCTGAATTTTGAAACCTGAAACTTGAAAAAAAATATAAAAAATGAAACAAACTACTAATGCTATCGTAATGATTCGTCCAGTTGCATTTCGAATGAATGAACAGACGGCTGTAAATAATTATTATCAAAAAGTATTAGACGGACTTTTGCCAAGTACGGTTAATGCTAAAGCGCAACAGGAATTTGACACTTTTGTAGAAAAATTGAGAGCAGTTGGTGTAGATGTTACAGTTATGGATGATAATTTGGAAACTGATACTCCAGATAGTATTTTTCCAAACAATTGGGTTTCATTTCATGAAAATGGAGATGTCGCTTTATATCCAATGTTTGCCGAAAATCGCCGTCAAGAACGCCGCGAAGATATTTTGGATACTTTGGAAGAAAAAGGATTTGAAATTACCAATATAATGGATTATACTTCGGCTGAAGAAGATGGTATTTTCTTGGAAGGAACAGGAAGCTTATTATTGGATCGTGCAAATGGAAAAGCATATTGCGCTTTATCGCCAAGAGCAGATGAAGAATTGTTTATAGAATTCTGCGAAGATTTTGATTATGCTCCAGTTATTTTTGAAGCATTTCAAACTGTTGATGGAGAAAGAAAACTGATTTATCATACGAATGTGATGATGTGTCTGGGTGAAACTTTTGCGGTTATTTGTGCAGATTCTATTGATGATAAGAAAGAACGCAAAATGGTTCTGGATAATCTTAAACAAGACGGAAAAGAAATTATCTTAATTACAGAAGCTCAAGTAAATAATTTTGCAGGAAATATGCTTGAGGTTAGAGGTGAAGATGATAAACGATATATTGTGATGAGTGCTTCTGCTCATCAAAGTCTAACTCCAAAACAAATAGCTCAATTAGAAAATCATGCTGAAATTTTAAGTTCTAGTTTAGATACAATTGAAGCTTGCGGCGGGGGAAGCGCGAGATGTATGATGGCCGAAGTTTTCTTGCCAAGAAGTTAAAATAAAAGATTTAATAAAAACAAAAGGGATAAAATCATATTAAGATTTTATCCCTTTTGTTTTTTAATATTCTTCTAGTTAAAAATTTCCTTTGATAATATTTACAAGCGCACTTACGATATATTGAATTCCGATAGAAATAACTATAAAACCAACAATTCTAGAAATAGCAACAATTCCAGACGCACCTAAAATTCTAGCTAAATAATGAGCACTTTTTAAAATAGCAAAAATTGCAACTGCAATAGCAAGAATTGCTAATGAAGAAATTATGATTTCGTTTAATTCATGATGTTCCTGATAGAAAGCAATTAAAAGTGACATTGATCCAGGCCCAGCAAGCATCGGAATTGCTAATGGTGTAAGAGCAATGTCATTTCGTTGCTGTGCTTCATTTTCAATTTTTTTGTTGATTCCGCGTTTTTTATTGAATTTTCCAGAAAGTAAAGAAAACCCAGAATTTACAATTACAATTCCGCCGGCAATTCTCAAAGCGTCAATGCTAATTCCAAAAAAAGTTAATACATATTGTCCAATAAAATAAGACACCAATAAAATAATAAAAACATTAATGGCTGTCCAGAGAGAAATTCTAGATCTTTCTTTTTGCGAATCGTGTTGAGTTAATCCGACGAAAATAGGAACAGTTCCAATTGGGTTTAGTACAGAAAATAAAGCAGCAAATAAGTAAACGAATAATTCCATATAAATTTGGGTTAGTGAAGTAAAAGTAGTTAATTTTTGATGTTTTTAAGCGAAATAATGTTAGGATAATGTTTTGAATGTTACAGATTATGAATCAAACAGATAGCGTAAAATGGTACTTTTTGATTACTTTTGCAGTCTAAATAAAAAAAATGAAAAGTAAAAAAACATTAGTTATAGGAGCATCTACAAATCCAGAACGTTATTCTTATAGAGCTGTAAATATGTTGGTTGGAAAAGGACATTCTGTTTTGGCTATAGGTCAAAAAGCAGGAGAGGTTGCTGGAGTAAAAATTCAGACTAAAGCAATTCCAGTTAAAAATATTGATACAATTACTTTATATCTTAATCCTGCTCGCCAAAGAGATTATTATAATTATATCATTGAAGCGCAACCTAAAAGAGTAATTTTTAATCCAGGTACAGAAAATCCAGAATTATATCAGTTACTAGAATTAAACGATATTCAGGTTGAAGTTGCTTGTACTTTGGTTTTACTGGCTACGAGTCAATATTAAAAGCAGAAAAACTTGGCAAAATTTATATAATTGACAGTTTGTAACTCTGCATTTAAGTATAAATCAGAAACGGTAATAAACATTGAATTTAATTGCCATCATGCGGGCTAAACCATTAAAAGTATTACTTTTGTCGTCATGGAATTTTCATCAAAATTAATTGAAAAAGCAGTTAACGAAATGTCTCAATTGCCTGGTATAGGTAAACGTACGGCGCTTCGTTTGGTTCTTCATTTGTTAAAACAGCCAAAAGAACAAACTTCTTTTTTGTCTCAGGCATTAATTAATATGCGTGAGGATATTAAGTTTTGCGAAAACTGCCATAATATTTCGGATACTAAAATTTGCGAAATATGTGCAAATATTGCGCGAAATCATGAAACGATATGTATTGTTGAGGATATTCGAGACGTAATGGCAATCGAAAATACAGGTCAATATAAAGGTATTTATCATGTTTTGGGCGGAAAAATTTCGCCTATTGAAGGAGTAGGCCCAAATCAATTAAATATTTCAAGTTTAGTAGATAAAGTTAAATATGGAAAAGTGGTTGAAATTATTTTTGCGCTAAGCTCTACAATGGAGGGCGATACAACCAATTTTTATATCTATAAACAAATTGCAGATTCTGCAATTATTATCTCAACAATTGCAAGAGGAATATCTGTTGGTGATGAACTTGAATATGCAGATGAAGTCACTCTCGGAAGAAGTATTCTTCATCGGGTTCCTTTTGAAAAAACGTTTAAAAATAATTAACTAAACCCCAAATAAAATTTAGGTTTTTCTAAGCAATTCGAGAAAAACTATATTTGCTATAAAATTTGACTGATGACAAAAAACAGCTTTTATTTATTGTTACTAATTTCGGTATTATTTACTTCATGTATACCTATGAAAGATCTGGTTTATCTTCAAGACAAAAATAGTTCGAGTGAGCAAAATACAATTGCTTCAGTAGAAAACAAGCCATATAGAGTACAAGTTAATGATGTTTTAAGTATTAATATAAAAGCTATAGATCCAAAATTGGTTTCTATTTTTAATACTTCAAACCAAGGTGCTACTGAAAGTAAATCTGAATCTGGATTATATTTTGATGGATTTACAGTTGATGATCATGGAAATATTAGAGTGCCAATTTTAGGAGAGATAAATGTTATCGGTTATACACTTGAAGAAATTAGAGTAATAATTGAAAAAAAATTACTTGAGGAATATTTTAAAACAGATGCAAATATTTTTGTAACGGTAAAATTAGCTGGTTTTAATTATACCATAAATGGAGAGGTTGGAAGTACAGGAACAAAAACGTTATATAAAGATAAAGTAACTATTTTAGAGGCCATTGCAAATTCGGGAGATATTACAGTTGTTGGTAATAGAAAAGAAGTAACTATAATCCGTCAGACTCCAACTGGGGTTCAAATGCATGATATTGATCTCACAGATCGTAATGTGATGAAATCTCCTTATTATTATCTACAGCCGAACGACTATATTTATGTAAAGCCATTGAGACAGAAAACTTGGGGAACAGGCCAAACAGGAATCCAGTCAATAGGAACAGTCATAACGTTATTGTCTTTAGCAACAACGGTTTACCTTATTATTAGAAATTAAAAAGATTTGAAAAATGTTAGATATTAAAGATTTTTCCATTTTTGAAAATCACGCCAATTTTGATTTCAAAGGTCTTTTATTGAAGATTGTTAGTTATTGGAAATGGTTTCTGATCAGTTTGATTATTGCCTTTACAATTGCTTATCAAATAAACATTCGTAAAGAAAAAGTTTACGCAATGGATACTATGATTTCTATTAAAGAAGAAAGTAATCCCTTCTTTACCTCAAATACTAGTCTGGTTTTTAATTGGGGAGGCGTATCGGATCAAGTTAATGGGATTTCGACAATTCTTAAATCAAGATCTCATAATGAATTGGTTGTAAGTAAACTGCAATTTTATATTGACTACTTAGAGCAAGGGAAATATAATTTTATTGACTCTTACGGTGCGGTTCCTTTTTATATTGATATTGATAAATCGAAAGGACAAATTGCTGGTGCATTAATAAAGATTACTTTTTTAAGTGAAAATCAGTATCAAATTAGCATTCCTTTTGAAGGTAATTCTGTGTCACTTATAACATATACTACTAATACATATAGCTCTACTTCTGTTCAGCCTGGGGATTTTTCTAAAACCTATAAAGTCGGAGATCAAGTTAATTTGCCTTTTTTAAATTGGAAGCTGCAAATAACAGATAATCCTGGTTTTTATAAAGGAAAAGAATATTACGTTAGATTTAATGATTTTGACGGAACTGTTGCTGGCTACAGAGGAATAGGTGTTGATGGAGATAAAAATGGAGGATCAATTTTAACTTTGTCGATGCAAGGAGGTAATAAAGCAAGAATGGTCGATTATCTAAATGCGACCGTAAAAATGCTTATCAAAATACAGCTTGACGGCAAAAATCAATTTGCAACAAATACTATTAGGTTTATAGATAGTACTTTGGTTGCAATGGAATCCCAATTAAAGCAAACAGGAAATGAGCTAAAAACATTTCAAAAAGACAAGAATATTTATCAAATCGAAGATGGAGGAGCCAGGGTTTCTGAAAAAATAATGACTTTTGATGTTGAAAAAGATGCGATTACTCGAAAAATAGCCTATTACAATTCACTAAAAGCTTATTTAAATAGTAGTACCGATTATTCAAGACTTCCAGCGCCTTCTGTGGCAGGAATTGAAGATCCAAATGTCGTATCAAATGTTTCAAAATTAATAGCACTTTCTACGCAAAGATCTGAAATGGCTTATGCTGTAAAAAGTGAAAAAATATTTAAGGATTTTGACAATCAAATGGTAGCCATAAAAAATGTGCTCCAAGAAAATATTGCTTCAGCAAAAGTTTCATTGATTTCTGATTTATCAATGATAAATGCTAAAATCGGTCAAGCTGAAAGCACAGTAAAAAAACTTCCTGAAGAACAACAAGAGTTGTTAAAAATCAAGCGTAAATATGATCTAAATGATAATATTTACACCGAATTTCTTCAAAAAAGAAATGAAGCAGAGATTGTAAAAGCGTCTAATTTGTCTGATATTCATTTTATAGATCCGGCAAAAGATATTGGAGGAGGATTAATTGGTCCTAAAACTTCAGCAAATTACATTCTGGCATTATTTCTAGGAATATTAATTCCTTTATTGTTCGTTTTTGGAATTTTCTTTATAAATAACTCCATTCAAAATACTGACGATATCAGTAAATTAACTCAAATACCGTTGCTTGGTATAATCGGTGTTAATAAAAGCGATGTTAGTTTAGCTGTATTTGATAAACCAAAATCTGCATTATCAGAGGCTTTTCGTGGAATTCGTTCTTCATTACAGTTTTTGTATAAAAAACAGCAAGTTAACGGTTCTAAAACTTTAATGATTACTTCATCAATAAGTGGAGAAGGGAAAACATTTTGTTCTATAAATATTGCGACTGTTTTTGCTTTAAGCGAAAAGAAAACAGTAATTGTTGGTTTAGATTTAAGAAAACCAAGATTGGCAGATGAATTTCAGTTAACTTCTTCTTTAGGTGTTGTTAATTATCTTATCAGGCAAAACAGTTTGGAAGAAATTACAAATTCGACTATAGTTCCAAATTTAGATGTCATTCTCTCTGGTCCAATTCCGCCAAATCCTTCGGAGCTTATTCTTGGAGAATCAATGAAAGAGTTAATTGACGAATTGAAGCAAAAATATGATTATATAATTTTGGATACGCCACCAGTAGGTTTAGTTGCAGATTCTTTAGAATTAGATCAGTTTGCAGATGTTACATTATACATCGTTAGACAAAATTATACTAAGAAAGAAATGATTACGTTGTTAAACACCAGAATGAAACGTGGGGAGTTAAGCAATGTTAGTATTGTCTTGAATGGCTATGAAAACAAGGCGAAATATGGCGCAGGTTATGGCTATGGTTACGGCTACGGATACGGGGCATATGCAAATGGTTATCATGAAGAAGAAAGCAAACTTGGCTTTTGGAAAACGCTTTTAAATAGATTTAGAAAAAACTAATCTTTGAATAAATGGAAAACGTGGTGAAAAGAACAATTTTAATTACCGGAGGTGCTGGTTTTATCGGTTCAAATTTAACGGAGTATTTTTTAGGATTAGGTTATAAGGTGGTTTGTTTGGATAATTTTTCTACTGGACATCGCCATAATTTGAAAGATTTTCTAGATAACCCAGATTTTAAATTAATTGAGGGTGATATCCGAAATCTTAACGATTGTGTTTTGGCAGTTGAAGGAGCAGATTTTGTTTTACATCAAGCAGCTTTAGGTTCGGTTCCTCGATCAATAAAAGACCCAATTACTACTAATGATGTTAATGTTTCCGGATTTCTAAACATGCTTACGGCTGCACGCGATGCTAAAGTTAAGCGTTTTGTTTATGCAGCTAGTTCATCAACTTATGGAGATTCGCAAGGATTGCCTAAAGTAGAAGAAGTTATCGGAAAACCATTATCTCCATATGCAATTACTAAATATGTAAACGAATTGTATGCTGAGATTTTTAGTAAAACTTACGGATTAGAAACTATTGGACTTCGTTATTTTAATGTTTTTGGAAGAAAGCAAGATCCTAACGGAGCATACGCAGCGGTTATTCCGAAATTTGTAAAACAATTTATGAATTATGAAAGTCCAGTGATTAATGGAGATGGAAATTATTCTCGCGATTTTACTTATATCGATAATGTAATTCAGATGAATGAACTGGCGATCACTTCTCAAAATCCAGAAGCAATTAATACAGTTTACAATACTGCTTTTGGTGATAGAAATACATTAAATGACTTAGTGAAGTATTTAAAACAATACTTATCTGAATTTGATTCGAAAATAAATGATGTGCAAGTTATTTATGGAGAAAATAGAGCTGGCGATATTCCTCATTCATTAGCAAGTATAGAAAAAGCAAAAAAAATGCTGGGTTATAATCCGAAATACTCTTTACAAGAAGGCTTAAAACAAGCTGTTGGATGGTATTGGAATAATTTAAAATAAAATAAAGATCAAGATAATAATAGATCAAATGAAAATTACAAAAATTTGCTGCATAGGCGCAGGATATGTTGGCGGACCTACAATGGCAGTTATTGCTCAGAAATGTCCAGATATTCAAGTTACAGTTGTTGATTTAAATGAACAAAGAATTGCAGATTGGAATGATCCAAATCCAGAAAATATTCCAATTTACGAGCCAGGTCTTTCAGAAATAGTTTCGCAAGCGAGAGGGCGCAATTTGTTTTTCTCAACAGATGTTGACAAAGCGATAGATGAAGCACAAATGATATTTATTTCGGTAAATACGCCAACTAAGACTTATGGAAAAGGAAAAGGAATGGCAGCCGATTTAAAGTATATTGAATTATGCGCAAGACAAATTGCACGAGTTGCAAAACAAAATAAAATTGTAGTAGAAAAGTCGACTTTGCCTGTTCGAACAGCAGAAGCGATTAAAAGCATATTAGATAATACAGGAAATGGAGTTCAATTTCAGATTTTATCAAACCCAGAATTTTTGGCAGAAGGTACAGCTGTAACAGATTTGTTAAACCCAGACAGAATTTTGATTGGTGGCGATACAGCTCCAGAAGGCGAAGAAGCTATAAATGCATTGGTTGATGTTTATTCAAATTGGGTGAGCAAAGATCGAATTTTAACAACAAATGTTTGGTCTTCAGAATTGTCAAAACTTACCGCAAATGCTTTCCTTGCACAACGTATTTCGTCAATAAATGCAATGTCAGAATTGTGTGAAAAAACAGGAGCAAATGTTTCTGAAGTAGCAAAAGCAATTGGAATGGACAGCAGAATTGGGGCTAAATTTCTAAAAGCATCAGTTGGTTTTGGTGGATCTTGCTTTCAAAAAGATATTTTAAATTTGGTTTACATCGCAAAATCATACGGATTAAATGAAGTGGCAGATTATTGGGAACAAGTTATTATTATGAATGATCATCAGAAAAGAAGATTTTCTAATAAAATTGTTCAAACATTATATAATACTGTCGCAGATAAAAAAATTGCATTTCTTGGTTGGGCTTTTAAAAAAGATACCAATGATACAAGAGAATCTGCTGCTATTTATGTTGCAGACGATTTAATAAACGAACAAGCTAAGATTTCAGTTTACGATCCAAAAGTGACAAGAAATAAAATGATTAGTGACTTGGATTATTTAGAAACAAGATCTAATGAAGAAAATTCTTCTTCTTTAGAGGTTTTTAATAATGCCTATGAAGCTTGTAAAGACGCTCATGCTGTTGCAGTTTTGACAGAATGGGATGAATTTACAACTTATGATTGGAAGAAAATTTACGATTCAATGCATAAGCCAGCTTTTGTTTTTGATGGAAGAAATATTCTCGATGCAAAACAATTAGAAGCTATTGGTTTTATTTACCAAGGTATAGGTTCTTAATTTAAGTTTGTAGTGAAGTAAAGTTAAAATAAAGTGGTGTGAAAATGTGAAGTAGTAAGTTAGTTTTACTTCGTTATAAATATAAAAATGAATTGGTACGTAGTTTATACAAAACCGAAATGGGAAAAAAAAGTTGCCGATAAGCTCCAACAATTAGGAATAAAGTGTTATTGTCCTTTAGTTACTCAGGTTAAACAATGGTCAGACAGAAAGAAGAAAGTAGAAGTGCCGCTTTTTAATTCTTATGTTTTTGTTCAAATAGCAGATACAGAAAGAAGTTCGGTTTTTCAAGTTGCGGGAGTAATTCGATATTTATTTTGGCTCGGCAAACCAGCTATTGTAAAAGATGAAGAGATTAATATTATAAAAACAAATCTTGAATCTCCGAATATTAGTGATGTTTCAGTTTCAACTTTACAAGTCGGAGATAAAATCAAATTAGAATCGGGGGCATTTAGTAATCAAAATGCAATCGTGCAAGAAGTATCTAATAATTATTATACTCTTGTATTGGAAACTTTAGGATGTGTTTTGAAAATAAAATATAAATAACCTCGTTATTTAATAGGAAAATGGCAGAAGAGAAAGTCTTTTTAGATTTTTTTCTTCTGTTTTTTTTATAAAGTAATTATTTACACCCTGATTAATAAGGTATTGTGCGTGAGTGTGTTTTTGTTAACAATTTGTTTTTGATGATTACGGGAAACCGTATTGAATAAGTTGACTTATTGTACTATATTTGCCGAAAATGATTAATTTAGGTAGCTGAGACCAATATTGGGACTCGGAACGGCGAAGCCGTGAATTTTAACAATAGAATTAAATTGAAAGTAAAATTGGAAAATATAAAGATTGCAGTTATTGGTTTAGGTTATGTTGGGCTTCCTTTGGCTCGCCTGTTCGCTACAAAATATTTAGTTGTAGGTTTTGATATTAACGAATCAAGAGTTACTTCTTTGAAATCAGGAACAGATACTACTTTAGAAGTTGAAGATGATATTTTGCAAAAAGTTCTCATAAATAATAACAATGAAGATAAAGGATTGTATTGTACGACATCCTTAAAAGATATAGAAGATTGTAATTATTACATAATTACAGTTCCTACGCCAGTTGATAAAAATAATAAACCTGATTTAACTCCATTATATAAATCTAGTGAAGCAGTTGGAAAAGTGCTAAAGAAAGGTGATATTGTTATTTATGAATCTACAGTTTACCCAGGTGTAACAGAAGAAGAATGTGTACCAGTTTTAGAACAAGTTTCGGGGCTCAAGTTTAATGAAGATTTTTTCGCAGGATACTCACCAGAACGAATTAATCCTGGAGACAAGGAACATACGGTTGAAAAAATTCTTAAAGTTACTTCGGGATCTACTAAAGAAATAGGAGAAAAGGTAGATTCTTTATATAAGTCAGTTATTATTGCCGGAACATATTTAGCACCAACAATAAAAGTTGCTGAAGCAGCAAAAGTGATTGAAAATTCTCAACGTGATATTAATATTGCTTTTGTTAACGAGCTTGCTAAAATTTTCAATTTAATGGGGATCGATACTCAAGAAGTATTAGCAGCAGCTGGAACAAAATGGAATTTCTTACCTTTTAAGCCTGGTTTGGTTGGAGGACATTGCATAGGTGTAGATCCATATTATTTAGCACAACGCGCACAAGAGTTTGGTTATCATCCTGAGATAATTTTAGCAGGTAGACGTTTGAACGACAGTATGGGAGAATATGTAGCTTCTCAAGTAGTGAAATTGATGATAAAAAAAGGAATTTCAGTTAATGGAGCAAATCTCTTAATGTTAGGAATAACTTTTAAAGAAAATTGCCCAGATGTTCGAAATACAAAAATTGTCGATGTTGTTAAAGCATTACATGAGTATGGGATTAAGGTTACAATATTTGACCCCTTAGCAGATGTTGAAGAGGTTAAAAAAGAATATAGATTGGAAACTGTAAATGTTTTACCAGAAATAAAATTTGATGCGATTGTTTTAGGCGTAGCACATACAGAATTTTTAAGTTTAGATTTTTCACAATTGCAAAATGATAATAGTTTATTATATGACGTAAAAGGAATTTTAAATGGCATAGCTGATAATAGACTTTAATGTTTATAATCTTTTAGTTTGAAACGGAAATGGAAAAGAGTAATTCAATTATACATGTGATTTTAACAGGCGGTGTTGGCAGTCGATTATGGCCACTTTCTCGTAAAAGTCAGCCCAAGCAGTATTTAGAAATATTTGATGGGAAATCTTTATTTGAAATGACAGTTGAACGAAATAGTCATTTAGCAGATAAAGTAATGGTTGTTGGAAATGTTGATAATCATCATTTGAGTGGAAAAGTAATGGATAAAACTCAAACAGCATATCTAAATATTGTAGAAGCAACACCTAGAAATACAGCAGCTGCAATTGCATTTGCAGCTTTTGCATCAAATCGGGATGATGTTTTAATTGTAACTCCTTCTGATCATATTATTGGTAAAGAAGAAGATTATTACAAAGCCATTAATGAAGCCATTTCAAAAGCTAACGAAGGTTTTATTGTAACATTCGGAATCATACCAACGAAACCTGAAACTGGATATGGTTATATAGAATCAAAAGGTGATAAAGTATTATCGTTTCGTGAAAAACCGAACGAAACTACAGCAAAAGATTTTATTGCTAGAGGTAATTTCTTATGGAATAGCGGAATGTTTTGTTTTAAAGCAGGTGTTTTTTTAGATGAGTTGAAACAATTTCAGTCAGATGTGTATGAAAAATCAAAATTAGTTTGGGAATCTTCTGAAAAAGGATTTTTAGATCTGAATTCATCTTTAGAGATTCCTTCTATTAGTATTGATTATGCTGTTATGGAACGAAGTAAAAAAATAAAGGTTGTTCCAGCTTCTTTTTCATGGTCAGATTTGGGTTCTTTTGAATCAGTATATGAGTATTTAGTTTCTAAAGGACATTATATAGATGCAAATGGAAATATGGTTATTGGATGCGAGAATCACACTACTTTCTTAGGATTAAAAAACACCATATTTGTTCACACTAATGATGCAAATCTTATTTTGCAAAAAGAAAGTTCACAGGACGTGAAAGATATATACAACGAATTGGAAAAACAAAACTCTAATTTATTAAATTAAAGAAGTTAAAATGAAAAAAATTCTTATAACTGGCGGTGCTGGTTTTATCGGTTCCCATGTAGTAAGACGCTTTGTTAATAAATATCCAAATTATCAAATTTTCAATTTGGATGCTTTAACGTATGCGGGGAATCTTGAGAATATTAAAGATATTGAAAACAAATCTAATTATACTTTTGTAAAAGGAGATATTGCGGATGAAAGTTTTATTGATGAACTTTTTAAGCTTCATAATTTTGACGGGGTTTTGCATTTAGCGGCAGAATCTCATGTAGATCGTTCAATTGAAGATCCCTTAGCTTTTGTTAAAACAAATGTTATTGGAACAATGAATTTGCTGAATGCTGCAAAAAATCAGTGGAAAGAAAATTTTGAAGGAAAAAGATTTTATCATATTAGTACAGATGAAGTTTATGGTTCTTTAGGGGCTGAGGGGTTATTTACGGAAACTACCTCTTATGATCCAAATTCGCCATATTCAGCTTCAAAAGCAAGTTCGGATCATTTTGTACGAGCATATGGCGAAACTTATGGATTACCATATGTACTGACTAATTGCTCAAATAATTATGGTTCATATCATTTTCCAGAAAAACTAATTCCGCTTTTTATAAATAATATTATAAATAACAAACCTTTGCCTGTTTATGGAGACGGTAATTATACTCGCGATTGGTTATTTGTGGAAGATCATGCTATTGCAATTGATTTAGTTTTTCATGAAGGAAAAAATCAAGAGACTTATAATATTGGCGGATTTAATGAATGGAAAAACATTGATTTAGTAAAATTACTTTGCAATATTATGGATCAAAAATTAGGAAGAGAAGAAGGTGCTTCTGAAAGTTTGATTACTTATGTAAAAGATAGACCTGGACATGATTTGCGTTATGCAATTGATGCTTCAAAAATTAATAAAGAACTAGGTTGGATGCCTTCTGTAACTTTTGAAGAAGGTTTAGAAAAAACTATTAATTGGTATTTAGCTAATTCAGAATGGTTAGGAAATGTAACTTCGGGTGCGTATAAAGACTATTACAAAAAACAATATTCATAAACAAATAATTTTAAAGTAACTTAATTTTAAAAAAAGAAGTTAAAATTACAAAACAACGATATGAAAAAAATAACATACGTTCTTATCCTATTTTTTACTTTGCTAATTTCATTTCAAGTAAGTGCACAGGATATACTTAAAGGTAAGGATTTAAGTTCAGTAAAAGTAGATTATTTGTCAGATGATGATTTAGCAAAGATTAGCAGTCAATTAAAAAGCAACAATGCAACTATTGATCAGGTAGAACCTATGGCAATTGCTAAAGGAATGAGTCAGACAGAATTCAATAAGTTAAAAGTTAAGCTTAATGAATACGAAAAGAAGAATTTAAAAGATTCTAAAAAAGATATTGCTCCTAAGAAAGAAGATAATGAAAAAGGAGGAAGAAGGCAAGAAAAAATTACAAATGAGAAAGTAAAAGATTCTGCCAATGCTTTAATTTTTGGCTCAGAATTATTTGATAATCCAACTTTGAATTTTGAACCGGACTTGAAATTGGCTACTCCAATGAATTATGTTTTAGGACCAGGAGATGAGTTACAAGTTAGTGTGTATGGTGTTCAGGAATATAATGCAAGCATACCAGTGAGTGTAGAAGGTAAGATTACAATTGATTATGTAGGACAGATAGCAGTTTCTGGAATGTCAATAGAGGCTGCATCACAAAAAATAAAGGCAGCTATTGCAAGGGTTTACAGTACTGTTCGTTCTGGACAATCTCAAGTAAGTGTAAGCTTAAATCAAATAAGAACAATTAAGATTACAATTGTAGGAGGTAAGCAACCAGGGAACTATTCAATATCTTCTTTAGCTACTGTGTATAATGCGTTGCATTTAGCAGGAGGGCCAGGTAAGAATGGAAGTTATAGAAATATTGAGTTAATTAGAAATAATAAAGTTTATCGAAATATTGATATTTATCGATTTTTAGTAAAGGGTGATCAGTCTGATAATGTTAGTTTGAAAGAAAATGATGTAATTAGGATTCCTGCGTATACCCAAAGAGTTACTGTTGAGGGAGAAGTAAAACGTCCTGGTATTTTCGAAATGAAAAAAGGAGAAAAATTTTCTGACTTATTAAACTTTGCTTCTGGATTTAATGAATTTGCTTATACGGCTTCTGTAAATGTAGTGCAAAAAACAGGAAAAGAGTTTAAAGTGCATGATATTAACGAAAGTGAATATAGCTCATATCAGCCTCAATCTGGTGATGTTTTTAGAATTACTAAGATATTAAATCGTTTTGAAAATCGTATTAAAATAGAAGGAGCAGTTTTTAGACCAGATTATTACTCATTTACAGAAGGAATGAAAATATCTGACCTTGTTACTAGAGCTGAAGGTTTAAAAGAGGATGCATATAGCAAGCGAGCAAGAATTATACGTTTAAAAACTGATTTGACGACTGAAATTGTTAATGTAGATTTAGGTGCTGCATTATCGGGAGATTTAAATGCAGATATCGAATTAAAAAGAGAAGATATAGTTACTGTATATTCTATTCTAGATTTTAGAGAAGAATATAAAGTTACAATCGATGGAGAAGTAAAAAATCCTGGAGAATATGAGTATTTTGAAAATCTCACATTAAATGACTTAGTTGTGCAAGTTGGTGGGTTGACTGGCTCAGCATCAAAAAGAGTTGAAATTGCAAGAATGATAAAATCCGATGCTATTGACGATGCAGATCCTAAACGTATTGAGTTGGTCGAATTAGAAATTACGGCAGATAATAATGAACAAATCAAAAATTTTGTATTAAAACCTTTTGATGTTATTAATATTCGTCGAATGGCTGTTTATGAAAAACCCCAAATGGTAACTGTAAGTGGAGCTGTAGGATATCCGGGGAAATATGTTTTAGCTAATAAAAAAGAAACTGTTTATAATGTAGTGATGAGGGCTGGTGGACTAACTTCTATTGCTAATCTTGATGGAATGAAAATTAAGAGACCAATAAAAGAGGAACAAATTGAAACATTAGAAAGAGTAGATTTGAATTTAGATAAAAACGATACATTAAAGGGCAAACTAGCTAAAAAATTAAAAGAAGATCTAAAATTTGCTACAATTCCGGTAAATTGGGAAAAGATTGTAAAAGATAAAAATCACTATTCGAATGTGACATTGTTTCCTGGTGATGAAATTGAAGTGGCAGTATATAATGAGGGTGTAAAAGTAACAGGAAATGTTTTATTGACATCAGAAATTCCATTTAGAAGCGGGAAAGGATTCAAATATTATCTAGATGCGGTAGGTGGTGTAGACAATAAAGGTTGGAAAAGAAAAGCATATATCATTTATCCAAATGGTAAAGCGGATGTTACAACTTCATTTTTATTTTTTAAATCTTATCCAAAAGTAGAGCCTGATTCTCAGATTGTTGTTCCAGAAAAACCCGAAAGAAGAAAAATGACTACAGGTGAATGGGTTGGTATCGGTAGTGTTATTTCTAGTTTAGCTTTGTTAATTGTTACTGCGTTTAATAAATAATATTTCTTAATGGAGAAAAAAATGAATGTTAATGATGAAGTTTCTTTAAAGGAATTAATTGATAAGACAAAAGATTGGAGCCAATATTTACTTAATAAATGGAAAATAATTGTATTAATTGGAATAATAGGGGCATTTTTAGGACTAGCTTATTCTTTTGTAAAAAAACCGTTATATACTGCGACATTAACATTTGCCTTAGAAGATGAAAAGGCAGGTGGCGGTTTAGGTGGTGCTTTAGGTCTTGCCAGTTCTTTCGGTATTGATTTAGGAACTGGGGGAGGAAGTATTTTTACTAGCTCTAATTTAGCTGAACTATTTAAGTCCCGTAGGATGGTAGAGCAAACTTTATTAACTCCAGTTGCAATTGACGGGAAGGAAATATCGCTAGCTGAAATGTACATTCAAAATAATGAATGGAGAGATAAATGGAAAAACAAATCTAAATTTAAAGATATACAGTTTTTACCTCAAACTAAAAGAAAATATTTTACTAGAGTTCATGATAGCATATTGGGGGAAATTTATAAAGATTTATCAAAAAACTCTTTATCTGTTGCTCAAAAAGATAAAAAAATCTCCATTATCTCAATGGATATGGTGTCTAATAGTGAATTATTCTCGCTTTATTTTTGTGAGGCACTTGCCAAACAGGTTAGTGAATTTTACGTAGAAACTAAAAGTAAAAAAGCGAGAATTAATATGAAAATTTTGGAACGTCAAGTTGATTCTGTGCGTAATGAATTAAACAGTGCAATTACTGGGGTAGCTGTTGCTAATGATAATACTTTTAATTTAAACCCCGCACTCAACGTTCGTCGTGCCCCATCTGCTAAGAGGCAAGTAGATGTTCAGGCTAACACGGCAGTTTTAACTGAACTTGTTAAGCAGTCTGAATTGGCAAAAGTTACTCTGCGTAAAGAAACTCCTTTGATTCAAATAATTGACAGGCCTATTTTACCTTTGAAGAATGATAGATTAGGAAAAGCTACAGCATTTGTATTTGGAGGTGTAATATTTGGTTTTTTAGCGGTTTTATATTTATTGTTAAAAAAAATGTTTGAAGAACTAAGTAGTTGATTATTAGTTTTGTATAAGGATTTTATTGTTAGTGTTAATTTTTTCAATTTTTCTTATTGTAATTTCATTTGAATTATATTAAAGCGAAAATTTCAAGATTTAAAATAGAGCAATATTTTATTTTTATTAATTTATAATTCGGAAATTTTACCTTAAAAATTAGGGATTAAATGTTTTTTAATGTTAGCAGATGCAAAGTGAAAATTTAAAAAGTAATCGTTTAGCTAAAAACTCGATTCTTTTGTATATAAGAATGATAGTTGTAATGATTATTAATTTATATACTGTAAGAGTTGTATTGAAAGCCTTAGGAGCTATCGATTATGGAATTAATGATGTTGTAGCCGGAGTAATTACCATGCTGATAAGTTTATCTAGCGTACTTTCTACAGCAACACAAAGATACTATTCGTCAACAATTGGAGACGATAGAGTAACACGATTACAGGATATTTTTTCAACGAGTATAAATATTTATCTTATACTGTCTCTTATTGTTATAGTAATAGGGGAAACGGTAGGATTGTGGTTCCTCAATCATTATTTGGTTATACCTGAGAGTAGAATTTATGCGGCAAATTGGATTTATCAATTTTCGATTTTTTCTTTTATTTTTACTTTTTTGCAAGTGCCTTATTCTGCAGCGGTAATAGCCCGTGAAGATATGGGGATATTTACAATTATTAGTACTTTTGAATGTCTTTTAAAATTTGGTGCTGCATTTTTGATTTTTATAGTTCCTCAGGATAGACTAATTGTCTACGGCGCAAATCTTTTGTTTATTTCTTTTCTGATTTTGATGTCTTATGTAACGGTAGGGTATTATAAATATGCTGAGTGTCGATATAAAATTCAAAAAGGAAAAAAGTTATTCCATGAATTAATCTCTTTTTCAGGATGGTCATTGTTTGGCTCTTTAGCTGGCGTTGGGATGGCACAAGTGACAACAATTTTAATTAATGTGTTTTTTGGGCCATTATTTAATGCCGCAAGAGCAATATCATTTCAGTTTAATTATGCTTTGAGTTCATTAACTGCTAGTTTTTTAATGGCTCTTAGGCCGCAAATGATTAAATCATATGCAGAGGGATCATATTTATATTTAAATAAAATTTTCAATCTTAGCAATAAGTTAATTTATTACGGTTTGTTAATTGTTTCTCTTCCTCTTATTTTTGAAATGAATGCAATACTTATGATATGGTTAGGAAAAACAGATTATCAAACAATTTTGTTTTCTCGCCTTATTTTAATTTATACTTTAATAATGGCACTAAATAATCCTATTTCAATAGTTATTCAGGCTATTGGAAAAGTAAAAGAATATCATATCCCTGTTGAAACTATTACACTCTTATGTGTACCAATAACGTATGTTTTGTTTAAATTGAATTTTCCTGCGTATTCAACATATATTGTAATGATTGGAGCGGCAATTCTTTCACATTGCGTTAGACTTATTTGCCTTAAAAAGTTTTATAATCATTTTGATTATTTAGAATACATAAAATCATTTTTAATTCCTGCTGTTTTTATCACATTATTTTCTTCCTTCTTTATTTACATTATATCAAAAAGTGATCTTAATACCTTTTTTAGATTGCTAATAGTTTTCTTTACATCTTTAACAAGTATTTTAGCTTTGGTTCTAATGTTTGGCTTATCAAGAAATGAAAAAGATGATGTGAGAAAAATTGTGAGTTATTTCAAGAAAAAAAGAGTCTTGTCATGACAATCCAGAAAATATTTAGTAATGTAATTATTATTTTCTTTATTTTATCGTGGATTATAACAATTATTGTATACCAGATAAAAAAGAAGAGTTTTGACGCAGGGAGTATACTACTATTTTCATATTTAGTGTATGCAATCATGTCATTACTCTTATATAATAATCCTTATTATAGTTTCAATGATATGCAAGTATTTCCATTTATATACTTGTATTTAATGTTAATGTTGGCTTTTTCGCCAGTTCTGAGATATAATTATAATAAGATAAGTGAAATTCAAAAACCGCCCTCTATTTTTTTGAATTTTGTCTGCATAATATTCATTATTGCTTGTTTGATGCAATTACCAACGATTATTTCTGATTTTGCGGTCAATATCGTTAAATTGCTTTTTGTTTCTTCAGGTGGTCAAGATTTATATAATGATGCGATGGCTGATAGTTATTCATTGGGGGATGGCAGTATATCAAACCTTTCTTCGATTATTTCTAATGCATATGGGAATTTTGGTATTCTTTTATTTTTCTATTATTTAACATTAGAGAAAAGAAATAAATTTATTATGATTGGATTATTTATATCCTCTATAATAAGTATTTTGAGTAATATTTCTCTTGGACAAAGAGGTCCTATTCTTGAAATATTACTATCAATGATTGTCACTTATTTTGCTCTAAGAAAATTTTACAGCCCTAAAATCAATAAAATAGTTAGAAGTATTGGAATTATTTTGTTGATAGCAACAATTATACCTATAGTAGCATTAACTGTAAGTCGATTTGGAGAAAGTGAAGCTGGTTCCGAATCATCTATGTTTTTTTATGCAGGGCAAGAAAATTTATATTTTAATAATTATGGTTTAGACAATGGAGGGATTAGATATGGAGATAGGACTTTTCCATTTTTTAAAAGAATGCTAGGGTTTGAAAACGTGCCAGAAAATTTTTGGGAAAGAAGGTCTAAATACCCTAATTTACAAATAAATGATGAGGTATTTATTGGCTTTGTTGGTGATTTTACTTTAGATTTTGGCCCCATTATTGCTCCTTTATTTTTTATTTTTTTTACAATAATTGTTTTAAATAGCACTATTGTTAAGGGAGGAAAACTTCTCTTTCATCAGTTGATTCTTCTTCATTTTACAATGTGTCTCTGTATGCTTGGAGGAATGAAATTGTATCCATTTTCGGATGTTGGAGGAAACTTACAACTTATTGTTTATTTTTTAGCTTTCCTATTTTTTCGATTAATTCATGCTTATATTGTTAGAAGAAACAAGAAATACAATGCTTAATTCTTTGTAACAGATAGATTCTACATAACTAATATTTTTTTTTCGTAATGAATAATAACAATAATAATAATAATATAGAATATCCTTTATTTACGGTTATCATACCTCAAAAGGATAGAGCAGAATATTTAATTCATACTCTAAGAACTTGTTCTATCCAAGATTATCCAAATTTTGAGGTAATTATATCGGATGATTGTAGCGAAGATAACTCGGTCGAAGTTGTTCGAGAATTAATGAAAAATGATTCGCGTATTAAATTATTTGCGCATAATCATCATTTAGGGATGAGGGAAAACTTTGAGTTTGCTCTCAATCAAGTAAGGAGCGGTTATGTTATGGCTTTAGGAGGAGATGATGGACTTTCGCCAGGATGTATATGGCGTATGTATGAAATTTTAACGAGTACCAAAAGAGAATTACTTACTTGGACTCCTGCAGGATTTACGTATCCAGATCATGAGAATGGTAAAAATATATTTTATGTCAAAAGAAAAAAAAATACTGGAATAGAATTTATTAATTCAACGACTTTTTTAAATAAGATAGCACGCACATTTTTATATCAAATTGATGAATGTCCAATGCTTTTTATGAAGGCAGTAGTGTCTACATCGCTTATTGGAAGAGTAAAATCAAGGACAAGTGATAATAGTTTTTATTATTGCGCTACGCCCGATGGATTTTCTGGTGTTGTCTTAGCTGGTGAAGTTGAAGATTATGCTTTTACTTCTGAACCTTTATCGATAGGTGGTACTACGGTTAAATCTCAAGGAAGAAATTATCAAAGAACAGATAGTAAATCCAAAGAAGAAGCTCAGCAATTTTTCAAGGACAATGTTCAGAAAAAAATGCATCCACAATTGGCTTCACAAGACTATTCACCTTTAGTTACATTAATGACGGCTGATTATTTGCTTACAGCACAAGATTTACCAGGTTGGCCAGGAAAATTTGATCCAATTTCTTATGAAGGATTAATTAGGGCTTCGTTTAAATTAATTGAGGGAGGGACATTTGCTAATGAAGTTTTAGTGAGAGAATTAAATATATTAAGAGAAATTGCTAAAAAACACGATTTACTTGATTTGTTTAATAAATTATTAGTTAATACAAAACGAAAAGTTTATACAAAAGAAGAAGTTTACGGATTTGTAATTACAAATTCGATTCGATTTGAAGGAACAGAATTAGGAATCAAAAATATTTTTGACGCGTCTCTTGCTACTAATTTTGTTTACAACTTTTACAATAAGTTTTCTTTTAAGACTTTATTATTACTTTTAAAGAACACTAGACAAATACTACTAAGAAGCAAAAAATATAAGTTAGAGGATCTTCCTAAAATATAAAAAAAATATTCAACAAGATATGTCATTATTTAAAAATAAAACCCTATTAATTACCGGTGGTACAGGATCATTTGGAAACACAGTATTAACTCGATTTTTACATACAGATATTGGTGAAATCCGTATTTTTTCTCGTGATGAAAAGAAGCAAGATGATATGCGCCACGAATTTCAATCTAAAATGCCTGATGTTGCTCATAAGATTAAATATTATATAGGTGATGTAAGAGATTTAGCGAGTCTTAAAAATGCTATGCATGGTGTAAATTATATTTTTCACGCAGCTGCTTTAAAACAAGTTCCTTCTTGTGAATTTTTTCCTTTAGAAGCAGTTAAAACAAATGTTTTAGGTACAGATAATGTACTTACTGCTGCAATTGAAGCAGAAGTAGAGACTGTAATATGTTTATCTACGGACAAAGCCGCTTATCCGGTGAACTCAATGGGAACTTCTAAAGCAATGATGGAAAAAGTGATTGTTGCAAAGTCACGTACTGTTAACCCTGAAAAAATAAAGATATGCTGTACTCGATACGGAAATGTAATTGCATCTCGCGGTTCTGTTATTCCATTATGGATTGAGCAAATTAGAAATAATCAACCTATTACATTGACCGAGCCTTCTATGACTCGTTTTATTATGTCGCTAGATGAAGCAATTGATCTTGTGCTATTTGCTTTTGAAAATGGAGTTACAGGAGATGTGTTAGTACAAAAAGCGCCAGCTTGTACAATTAGAGTTCTTGCTGAAGCTGTATGTGAGTTATTTGATTATGATAAGGATAATATCAGGAATATTGGAATTCGTCATGGAGAAAAAATGTATGAAACACTTTTAACTAATGAAGAATGTGCTTATGCCGTTGATATGGGAAATTTTTATAGAGTGCCGTCAGATAATCGTGATCTAAATTATGCTAAATATTTTGTTGATGGAGATACTGAAAGAAATTTATTGACAGAATTCAATAGTAATAATACCAAACTTTTAGATATAGAGCAGGTAAAAGATAAATTGCTTTCAATTGACTATATAAAAGATAAACTTATTAATAAAAATTAAATTTATATGAATTTTTTTATTTTAGGTTGTAATGGTATGGCAGGTCACATTATATCCTTGTATTTGAAAGAACAAGGGCATTCAGTGCTTGGATTTGCAAGAACTAAATCAAAATATGTAGATAATATTGTTGGTGATGCATTTAATACCAAATTGTTAAAAAATATTATCCAAGAAAATAACTTTGATGTAGTGGTTAATTGTATTGGAATGCTTAATCAATTTGCCGAGCAGGACAAGGCTTCTTCATCATTCTTAAATTCGTACTTGCCACATTTTTTAGCTGAAATTACGGAAAATAAAGAAACGCAAATAATTCATATGAGTACTGATTGTGTTTTTTCTGGTAAACGAGGTAATTATACTGAAAATGATTTTTGTGATGGTGAAACTTTTTATGATAGATCTAAAGCTCTAGGAGAATTATCTGATTTGAAAAATATAACTTTTAGAAACTCAATCATTGGGCCAGATATTAATGAAAAAGGAATAGGACTTTTGAATTGGTTTATGGGACAAAGTGGTGAAATTAATGGTTATACAAAATCTATTTGGACAGGACAAACTACTCTTCAATTAGCGAAAACAATTGAAAAAGCAGCGATGGCAAAAGTTTATGGATTGTATAATACTGTTCCAGATCATTCTATTTCAAAATTTGAACTTTTAAAACTTTTCAATCGTTATTTTAAAGGAGATTCTTTAGATATAAATCCCGTTGAAGGAATTTTAGCAGACAAATCTCTCAAACGTACTAAGTTTGAATTTGATTATTTAATTCCTGATTATGAAACAATGATTGCTGAATTAGCAGATTGGATTAAAAATCATAAAGAAATGTACCCACATTATAACATATTTTAATTAAGCAATATGAAAAAACTAAAACTTATGACGATTGTTGGAACTCGTCCTGAGATAATTAAAATGTCATCAATAATAAAAAAGAGTGACAAATATTTTGACCACATTTTAGTCCATACAGGACAAAATTACGATTATTCATTAAATGAGGTTTTTTTTAAAGATTTAGGTTTAAGAGAACCGGATTATTATCTTGGCGTTGTTGGAGAAAATCTAGGACAAACAATGGGGAACGTAATTGCAAAGTCTTATGAGTTGCTTAATGAAGTTAAGCCCGATGCTGTTATTGTTTTGGGTGACACTAATTCATGCTTAAGTGTAATTTCTGCCAAACGACTTAAAATTCCAATCTTTCATATGGAAGCTGGAAATCGTTGCAAGGATGAAAATTTGCCAGAAGAGGTTATTCGAAGAATTGTTGATGTTACTAGCGATGTCAATTTATGTTACTCAGAACATGCAAGACGTTATATTCTAGAATCTGGTGTAAAATCTGAATATACTCATGTAGTCGGCTCACCAATGGCAGAAATACTTAATGATAGTATTAAAGAAATTAATGATAGTTCTGTATTAGAAGATCTAAAATTAGAAGCTGGAAAATATATTTTGCTTTCTGCTCATAGAGAAGAAAATATAGATATTGAAAGTAATTTTTATTCTCTTATGAATTCAATCAATGCAATGGCAGAAGAGTATAAATTTCCAATATTATACAGTTGTCACCCACGTTCAAAAAAGAATATTGAAAGAATTGGATTCAAATTTCATCAGAATGTTATTTTGAATGAACCATTGGGTTTTTATGATTATAATAAACTTCAACAAAATGCTTTTTGTGTAGTTTCGGATAGTGGAACATTACCAGAAGAAAGTGCATACTTTGGCTTTCCTGCGGTTTCAATACGAACTTCAACTGAAAGGCCAGAAGCAATAGAAAAAGGAGTATTTACAATTGGTTCTATAACATCTGAACAAATTATGCAAGCTGTTAATTTAGCTGTTGAAATGAATAAAAATGAAGAGAAATCAAGTGTAGTTAGCGCTTATGTAGACGAAAATGTATCAATTAAGGTGATTAAACTTATTCAAAGTTATACTGGTATAATTAATAAAATGGTATGGAAAAAAATATAGATTTTTTAAATCCTTTATTCTATTTTTTCTGTAATAAAATGATAAGTGAAAAATGAAATTACTAATATTAACATCTGAGTACCCTAACCCCAATAGTACTTTTGATACTCCCGTAGTACATTATTATGCAAAAGAATGGGTTGAGCAAGGACATGAGGTTCGCGTTGTTCATTTTAGATCAGTTTTTCCTCGTTTTTTCTATTTTTTCGCAAAAATTTTCCAGACACTTTTGAAGAAAATTTTCCAAACAGATTTTATACCTTTTGTTCGATTAAATAAAAGAGTTGAATTTACTCATGAGGATATTAATGTTATAAGTCAGCCTATTTTTAAAATATTTCCTCATTTTAAGTTTTTTAATAGTACCATAAAAAAACAAGCTAAGATTATTCACGATGATAATCTGAATAAAAAATTTATGCCAGATGTAATTATTTCGCATTTTGTAAATCCGCAATTGCCATTAATTACTGAGCTTAAGAAATATTATCCAAATGTAAGAACCTCATTAGTATTACATGAAAACCCAAAAGTAATTTCTGATTTATTTGGTTCAAGTGCGAAACAGTTGTTAAATAATTTAGATTATGTAGGGTTTCGTTTTGAAGAAATGAAAAACAATTTTTTAAGGTTATTTGGGGAAAGAAACAATGTTTTTATTTGCCCATCTGGAATTCCTGAAAATTATATTTTATCAGAAACGCCAAAAACAAAATTTAAAGGAAATAAAATTTCAATTTGTTTTGTAGGAATGCTAATACCTTTAAAAAATATTGATATTTTATTGGAAGCTGTAAATTTGGCATTTCCGGATCGAAATTTCACTTTAGAAATACTTGGTGAAGGAATGTTGAAGGAAAAGATTTCACAGAAAATTGTAGAACTTGATCTTGGACAATGCGTTACTATGTTAGGTAAATTATCTAGAGATGAAGTGCAAAAGAAAATGATCGAGAAGGATGTTTTTGTAATGGTAAGTAAACCTGAAGCTTTTGGTTTAGTATATGTTGAAGCAATGAGCAAAGGATGTATTACTATCGGAACGATTGGACAAGGAATAGATGGGGTTATAAAACATGGAGAAAATGGATTTCTTTGTGAGGCAAGAAATGTAGAGGAATTAAGAGACTTGTTTATAAAGATAAATCAAATGTCTTATGAGGATAAAATGTTAGTAGCAAATAAGGCCATTGAAACAGCATCACTTTTAACTGATAGTAAAGTCGCATTAGATTATTTAGAAAAGATAACTATTAATAATTAGTTTTATATGTTTTTAGAAGACGTCAAAATAATTAATCTTCCGAAAATTGAAGATCAGAGAGGTAACTTGTCATTTTTGGAATCAAACAATCATATTCCTTTTAAAATTAAAAGAACATATTGGATTTATGATGTGCCTGGAGGTTTTGCAAGAGGGGGGCATGCATTTTTAGAACAACATGAATTCATAATTGCATTATCGGGTAGTTTTGACGTGATAGTTGATGATGGAAAAGAAAAGAAAACCTTTACTTTAAATAGATCATATTATGGTCTTTACATTCCTTCAACACTTTGGAGAGAAATGAACAACTTTTCAACCAATTCGCTGGCTATGGTTTCTAGTTCAACATTATTTTCTAATGATGATTATGTTAGAGATTATGATCAATTTTTAAAGTTAAAGGGAATTTAATATGAAAGAGAGTACTGTTTATGGCTGTGGTTTAATTGAATTGAATAAAATCCACAATAGAGCTGGTAATATAACTATTATAGAGGAGAACAAAAGCGTTCCGTTCCCGATTGAAAGGATATATTATTTGTATGATATTCCAGGAAATGAGAGTAGAGGTGGTCATGGTCATAAAGAATTACATCAATTGATTGTTGCAGCTAGTGGAAGTTTTAGCATTACATTAAATGATGGACATATTAAAAGAACTTTCTTTTTAAATAATCCAAATGTAGGTTTGTTAATTGTACCAGGTATTTGGAGAGAACTTGATGATTTTTCTTCAGGTTCTGTGTGTTTGGTACTAGCTTCGCATTTGTATAATGAGTCTGATTATATCAGAGATTTTCAAGAATTTATAAATTATAAAAAATAGATGATACATAAATTAGCAGAATGTATTAGTGAACAAGTGCATGAGAGTACAAATATTTGGCAATATGTCGTGGTGCTTAAAAATGCAAAAGTTGGTAGCGATTGTAATATTTGTGCACATTGTTTTATAGAAAATGATGTGGTGATAGGAAACAATGTAACGGTTAAAAATGGAGTCTATCTTTGGGATGGTATAACTATTGAAGATAATGTTCAGATTGGTCCAAATGTAACTTTTACTAATGATAAATATCCACGTGCCAAAATGCCATTTGAATTACAAAGAACATTGATCAAGAGAAATGCTTCAATAGGTGCTGCATCTACAATTTTAGGAGGAGTTACAATTGGAGAAAATGCTATGATTGGTGCTGGAAGTTTGGTTACAAAAGATGTTCCAGATAATGAACTATGGTTAGGAAGTCCTGCAAAATTTATAAGAAAAATTGAAAAATAATATGATTCCATTTTTAAATCTAAAAAAAGTAAATGATGAATTTTCAAATGAAATTCAAGTTGCTATAAATAAAGTAATTTCTTCTGGATGGTATTTACAAGGAGAAGCAAACAATACATTTGAAAAAAATTATTCTAAATATATAGGCACAAAGCATACAATTGGAGTAGCAAATGGTTTGGATGCTTTAAGACTTATCCTGAGAGCTTATATAGAACTTGGTATAATGAATGAAGGTGATGAAGTTGTAGTTCCAATAAATACTTATATTGCTTCAGTACTTGCAATTACCGATAACAATTTGATTCCAGTTTTTGTGGAACCTGATCCTATAACACTTCAGATAGATGATGATAGAATCGAAGAAGTTATTTCAGATAAAACTAAAGCGATTATGATTGTGCATCTTTATGGAAGATGTAGTTATACTGATAAAATTGGAAATTTATGTAAGAAGCATAATTTAAAACTTATTGAAGATAATGCCCAAGCCCATGGTTGTTTATTTGGCAATATAAAAACAGGAGCAATTGGTGATGCCTCAGGACACAGTTTTTATCCAGGTAAAAATTTAGGTGCTTTAGGAGATGCAGGAGCTGTTACTACTAATGATGATGAGCTAATGAAAACAATTAGAGCCTTAGCTAATTATGGCTCAAGTGAAAAATATGTAAGTAAGTATAAGGGATTGAATAGTCGATTAGACGAAATTCAAGCAGCAGTGCTGGATATAAAATTAAAATATCTTGATAGAGATGTTGAAGCAAGAAAGCATGTTGCTCGCAGGTATATGAATGAAATAAAAAATTCTTTAGTTGTTATACCAACGCTTTCAGATTGGAATAGCCATGTCTTTCATTTATTTCCGATTTTTTCTAAAAATAGAAATGAGCTTCAGCAATATCTTATAGCTAATGAGGTGCAGACATTAATTCATTATCCAATTCCTCCTCATAAACAGTTATGTTATAAGGAGTACAATGAAATGTCATTTCCTATAACAGAACAAATTCATAATGAGGAACTAAGTTTGCCAATTAGTCCGGTTATGACAGAAGAAGAAATTACGACCATTATTACCGCAATTAATAATTGGATTTTATAGTGAAAAAAGTATGGTTAATTAATCCAGCTGCTATGCCTCCTAAGTATGAGGCAAGAATTCAAACTCTTAAGCGTGCACAATATTTGCGTTTGAATGGCTATGATGTAACAATTATTAGTGGAAGTTTTTTGCATAATACTAATATTAATTTAATTGACGATAATTCTCGTTATAAATTTGCCGAATATGAAGATGGACAAAAGTTTATTCATATTAAAACATGCAATTATAATTCTAATGGCTTAGTTAGAATTTATAGTATTTTACAATTTTATTTTAGACTATGGTGGTTTACATCACGTTTTGAAAAACCTGATTTTATTTCTCATATAGCTGCCGTTCCTTTCGGCAACATCACTTATTTTGTTGCTAAAAAAGTTAAAGCCAAATTTATTGTTGATATTGTTGATTTATGGCCTGAATCTTTTGTAGCTTATGGGTTATTATCAAAAAAAAATCCATTAGTAAAACTTGCATATTGGGCAGAAAATTGGCTCTATAAAAAAGCGAACTTGCTTATTTTCTCAATGGAAGGAGGAAAAGATTACATTAAAGAAAGAAAATGGGATATAGATCAAGGAGGTAAAATAGATATCAATAGAGTGCATTATATTAATAATGGAGTAGATTTAGAAGATTTTGATTATAATAAAGTAAATTATAAAATAGCAGATGATGATTTAGAAAATGATCATGTTTTTAAAGTTGTTTATATTGGATCAATTCGACTTGCTAACAACGTTATGCAATTAGTAGAAGCTGCTCAGCATTTAAAGGATATTACTGATATTAAATTTTTAATTTATGGTGATGGAGAAGACAGACTGACCTTAGAGCAATATTGCAAAGATAACCAAATTGAAAACGTTGTTTTTAAGCAAAAATGGGTGGAGCTTAAATATGTTCCTTATATTTTGAGTAAAAGCTCATTAAATATTCTCAATTATAAGCCTAGTTCAATTCTTCGTTACGGTGGCAGTCAAAGTAAATCCTTTCAATATATGGCAAGTGGAAAACCCATTTGTGCCAACGTAGAAATGAGTTATTGCCCTATTAAAAAGTTTAATATTGGAATAGCAAAGGAATTTAAAAATTCCAAGGAATATGCAGATGCAATATTGTCTTTTTATAAAATGGATAAGAGTGAATATGATGTAATTTGTGTTAATGCGAGAAACGCTTCTCAGAATTATGATTACAAGTTGCTAACTGAACGGTATATTGAATTGATTAGCCAAATTTAGAAAATCATCTAATGGAATATAAAAATCAAAAAGTTGTTATCATTGATTATGGTATGGGAAATATCGGATCAATTGATAATATGTTAAAATATTTGGGCGTAAAAGCTATCATAAGCTCAGAACCAAATGTTATTTTAGATGCAGATAAAATTATTCTACCTGGAGTTGGTCATTTTGATCGAGCTATGACGAATATCAAAGAATTGGGTTTGATGGATGTACTTAAGGAAATGGCTTTGGTTAAGAAAAAGCCTTTTTTAGGAATATGTCTAGGGATGCAAATTATGTGTGAATCTAGTGAAGAAGGAACATTACCAGGTCTTTCATTTATTAATGCAGAAGTTAAAAAATTTGATTTTGGAACAGATTCCAAACTTAAAGTTCCACATATGGGATGGAATAAGATCCATGTTAATAAGGAGTCAGATATTTTGGAAGGCTTAGATGATGATTCTAGATTTTATTTTGTCCATTCCTATTTTGTAAAATGCCAAAATGAAATCGATATACTTACAAAAACTACATACGGATTTGATTTTGTCTCTTCTTTTCAAGTTGATAATCTAATAGGTGCACAATTTCATCCAGAAAAGAGCCATCGTTTTGGAGTTACTCTATTTAAAAACTTTTTAGAAAAATATTGATGCTTAGAACAAGAATAATACCAATTCTATTGTTAAACGATGGAGGATTAGTTAAGACAGTGAAGTTTTCAAAAGACCGCTACATTGGAGATCCAATTAATGCTGTTAGAATTTTTAATAAAAAAGAAGTTGACGAATTAGTATTATTGGATATTGGTGCTAGTAGAAATGGAACGTCTCCAAATTTCACGGAGATTAAAGAAATTGTTTCGGAAGCGTTCATGCCTGTTGGGTATGGAGGAGGCATTTCAAAAATGGAACATATCGAGCAATTATTTAATATAGGAGTAGAGAAAGTAATTTTAAATTCAGTTATTTTTGAGAACAAAGAATTAATTGAAGAAGCTATAAAAATTTACGGTAGTCAAAGTATTGTTGCATCAATAGATGTTAAAAAAGATATTTGGGGGAGTTACAAAATTTATTCAAATAGTGGAAAAAAGAAACAAAATATAAGTCTGGATAGCTGTATTAGATTAATTCAAGAAATAGGTTTTGGCGAATTAGTAATTAATAATATAGATAAAGACGGAACAATGCAGGGATATGACTTGGATCTCATAGGAAAAGTTACCGCAATGCTCGATATACCTGTTGTTTCTGTGGGAGGAGCTGGTACTATTACAGATTTTATAAAAGCTATAAAAGCAGGCGTTTCTGCCGTTGCAGCAGGATCAATGTTTGTCTTTCAAGGAGTGCATAGGGCTGTATTGATAAGTTATATTACTGCTGATCAACTTGAACAAGAATTAAAAGAATAATCATATTAATCAAAAAAAATGAATACAGTAAAAGTTTGTAGCCGTTGTATAATGGATGAAACGGCAAAAGAAATAACATTCGATAACGATGGAGTTTGTAATTTTTGCCATAATTATGATAATGTACTTGTTAATGATGTGCATACTGATAAAGGAGGTGAAGAAAAACTAGAAAAATTAATTGAAGAAATAAAACGTAAAGGTAAAAATTCAAGATACGATTGTTTGATTGGATTAAGCGGAGGTGTAGATAGTTCATATGTAGCTTATATAATTAAAAAGAAATATGGTCTTCGAGCTTTTGCAATACACCTTGATAATGGATGGAATACAGAATTAGCAGTAGCAAATGTTGAGCAAATTGTAAAACGCTTAGATATTGATCTGGATACTTGTGTTTTAGATTGGAAAGAATTTAGAGATATTCAAACATCATTTTTGAAATCTTCAATTTCAAATATTGAAATTCCTACCGATCATGCAATTTGGGCACTTTTAATCAAGACTGCTGCTAAAATGAAAATTCCTTATATCATTGCGGGGAATAATGTAGTTACAGAATCTATAATGCCAGAATCATGGTTATATGGTTCCAAAGATTCGAAATTAATTAAGTCACTTCATCGACAGTTTGGAAAAGTTAAGATGAAAACTTATCCAAGTTTGTCAACATTAGATTATGTAGATTATTTATTAGTAAGAGGAATTAGATGGGTGCCTATTTTAAATTACATACCTTATAACAAAGCTGAGGCAAAGCAAACACTTATTGATGAACTTGGATGGCAAGATTATGGAGGAAAACACTATGAGTCTATATTTACAAGATTCTTTCATGCTTTCTATTTGCCAGTTAAATTTGGTTACGATTTAAGGAAATCATATTTATCAGCATTAGTTTGTTCTGGACAAATCTCTAGAGATGAAGCTTTAGAGGAAATTAGCAAGCCACCAGCACCTAAGGAAATGTTAGATCAGGATAGAGATTATGTAATTAAAAAATTAGGTCTTTCTGAAGATGAATTTGATGTAATTATGAAATCACCAAATAAAACTTATGCAGATTATCCTAACAATGAAAGTTTATGGAAACGATTTCATAGTGTAATTAGAATAGCTAGAAATTATATTATCCGAGTTGGCTAACAGTAAGGAAATCTTTTTTAAGTTTATAAAACAGATTTGAAGGTTAAATATCAGAAAAGCTGAAAAGGGAATTAACATTTTAAATTAGTAGAAATGGAAATAAGAGATTTAAATATCTCAGATGTGAAAAAAATTGCAGAAGTTCATGAAAAATCATTTAAAGACTTTTTCTTAACATCTTTGGGGAGACAATTTCTCGAAACTTATTATGCTGCTTCTATCAATAACAATACAAGCATTGGAATCGGTTTATTTGATAATGAAGAAAAACTATGTGGATTTGCTACAGGAACAAGTAAATCACTTGGATATCATAAAACACTTTTGTTTCAAAATAGCTTTCTTTTTTTTAAAAGTCTTTTATTTGTTTCATTAAGTAGACCGAAAGTTATCTTCAGACTATTTAAAAATATAAATAAAAAATCGGATAAAAAAGACGACAAACAATACGCAGAATTATTATCCATAGCTATGTTGCCTGATCTTAAAGGATCGGGCTACGGCAAAATTCTATTAGATGAATTTGAAAAAAAAGCGAAATGCCACTCAGCATCAAAAATAGCCTTAACAACAGATTATAATAATAATGATAATGTCGTAAAATTTTATAACAAATCTGGTTATGAAGTATATTACGATTTCATAGCTTACCCAAATAGGCATATGTATAAATTGATAAAAAAGTTAGATGAAACGAATAATTGATTTTTTGTTTTCTTTAATTGGTTTAATCATTCTGATTATACCCTTTACTCTAATTGGGCTATTAATCAAAATTAAAATGCCTGGACCTATATTTTTTGTTCAGATTAGAGTAGGTAAAGAAGGAAAGCCATTTAAGCTATTTAAATTTAGAACAATGAGTGTGGCCTCTGGAAAAACTAACGGTAGTTTTGATGCTGGCGATTCTTCTCGTATTACTCCTTTAGGGCGTATATTACGTAAAACTAAATTGGATGAATTACCACAATTAATCAATGTTTTAATTGGAGATATGTCTTTAGTTGGTCCAAGACCAGAAGTACAACAATGGACACAAATTTATCCTGACCAATGGAAAATTGTTCATAGAATGCGTCCAGGTATAACAGATAATGCATCAATAATGTTTAGGAATGAGGAGGAGATATTAGCAAGTTCTCAAAACCCTACACTTACATATAAAGAAGAAATTTTGCCTAAAAAACTTAGAATGTATATTAATTATGTAGAAAATCATTCTATTTTAATAGATGCTAAAATTATTTTAACAACAATCAAAGAAATAATCGTAAAATGAGTACAATAACAAAAATTCCCTTTTCTAAAATTTTCATTGGAGATAGTGAAAGAAAATATTTAAATGAAGTATTAGATTCTGGCTGGTTAACAACAGCAGGTAAAACACTTGAGTTTGAAAAGAAATTTGCTGATTTTATTGGTGCGAAATATGCTTGCGCTGTAAATTCTTGTACTGCGGCTTTACATTTAGGAATTGATGCATTAGGAATAAAAGCTGGAGATAAAGTACTTATACCAAGTATGACATTTGCAGCAACTGGAGAAGTAGTAAGATATATTGGTGCTGAAATAATTCCGATAGATACAGAATATGGTACTAATTTGATTACACCAGAGATTTTAGAAAAAGCTTTAGAAAAACATAAAGATATTAAGTTATTAATTGTTGTTCACTATGGTGGTCAAGCTGCTCAAATTAAAGAATTAATTGAGATTTGTAATCGTCATGGAATAAAAATTATGGAAGATGCTGCTCATGCATTTCCAACTCGAAAGGACGGACAATTAGTTGGTAATTTTGGAGACATAACTTGTTTTAGCTTTTATGCAAATAAAACAATAACAACAGGTGAAGGAGGAATGTTGGTGACTAATGACGAAAGCATATATAAAAGAGTAAAAACTATGCGTTTGCATGGAATCAACAGGGATATATGGGATCGATTTACATCGAAAACCCCGTCATGGGAATATGATGTCATTGATGCAGGATACAAGTATAATATGCCTGATTTAGCTGCGGCAATTGGGTTAGGTCAACTAGAGAAAGCGGAATTGTTTAGGTCTGAAAGACAAAAAGCTGTAGAGTTTTATTATGAAAAATTGAAAGATTTATCTATGATAGATTTACCAATATGTAATGGTAAATTAGAAGATCATGCTTGGCATTTATTTCCAATTGTACTGAACGAAAAATCTTCAATTTCGAGAAATGAATTTATTGAAAAAATGTCAGAACAAGGTGTTGGCACTTCAGTACACTACAAACCAATTCATCAATTAAGTTATTATAAAGAAAGATACAACTTGATTAAAGAAGATTATCCAAATGCAGAGTTAACTTGGTCTGGAAACGTTTCTTTGCCACTATATCCTTATATGACTAATGAAGAACTGCAATACATTGTGGATACAGTTAAAAATATATTAACTTAGTCCTTATTTAGAATAATTTGTAAATAAAATTTATAATAAAGAAACTATATCTTGAAACAGATTAAACTTCCTCATTTAATAAAAGGGGGGATTCATACAGATGAACGAGGGCAGATTTCGTTTGTTAATGATTTTAAGTTTGATATTATTGAGCGATTTTATATTATTTGCAATTCAGACGAACACCCATTAAGAGGTTGGCAAGGGCACAAAATCGATAATAAATTTTTTTATTGCGTTTATGGAAAAGTAAGGGTACATTTTGTTAAGATTGATAACTGGGAATCCCCTTCAAAAGATTTACAGATAGACAACATATTACTTACTCCAGAGGAAAGTAATATACTTCATATTCCAGAAGGTTATGCTAATGCTATTGAATTTTTGGAATCAAATTCAAAATTGATATCATTTACAACATTACCTTTGACTAATGTAGAGGAGGATAGTGTTCGTTATCCTTCTAATTATTGGCTTATTAATGAATGAAAGAATATATTTATCGTTATGTCAAGAAAGTGGATTTGAAAAAGAATACATTACAAAGGCTTTAACTACGCAATGGATTACTACTGGAGGTTCTAATGTTGACGAGTTTGAAAATGTATTGGAAAATTACTTAGGAGAAAAATCTTTTGTGTCGGCTTTAAACTCAGGTACATCGGCAATACATCTTGCCTTAATTTTATTAGGTGTTGATAAAGATGATGAGGTTATTTGCCAAAGTATGACATTCTCAGCCTCTGCTAATCCTATATTATATCAAAAAGCAACTCCTGTATTTGTTGATAGCGAGTCGGATACTTGGAATATTTGTCCCCAACAATTGGAATTAGCAATTAAAGATAGAATTAGAAAAGGAAATAAACCCAAAGCAATTATTGCTGTTCATTTATATGGTAATCCATATAAGGTTGATGAAATTCACGCAATTGCAGATAAATATTCCATTCCTGTAATAGAAGATAGCGCTGAAGCCTTAGGAAGTAGCTATAAAGGCAGAAAATGTGGTACTTTTGGTGATTTAAGTATATTTTCATTTAATGGAAATAAAATTATTACTACTTCAAGTGGAGGAGCTTTGGTTACTAGAAATCTTTCCCAAAAGAAGAAAGCAATTTTTTACTCAACTCAAGCTAAAGATCCAGCGACACATTATCAACACAGCGAAATTGGATATAATTACAGAATGAGTAATATTTGTGCTGGAGTAGGATTAGGGCAAATAAAAGTATTAAATGAAAATATTCTTAGAAGAAAAGAAAATCACAAATTTTATAAAGAAATTTTTGATCAGATAGAAGATGTAGAACTTTTACAAGTTTTTAATGAGGACTATCAATCTATTCATTGGTTAAATGCAATTCTAATATTACCACAAAGCAGAAAAAGAAGTGAAGATTTAAGAATTGAGCTTGATAAAGAAAACATTGAAAGTAGGCCACTATGGAAACCAATGCATTTACAGCCAATTTTTGAAAAATACCCTTATTATGGAGGGGGAGTTGCCGAAAGTTTATTTGAAACGGGGTTATGTTTACCCTCTGGATCGAATTTAGCAAGGGAAGAAAAGAAAAGAATAAAAAAAGTCATTTTAAATTTCTTTAAAAAATAAAAAGATTTTAGTGTATGAAAATTAAGGAAACATATATTAAAGATTTATTAATAGTCGAACCCTCAATTATCAAAGACGAAAGAGGCTATTTTTTTGAATCATATAATAAAGCAAAATTTTCTGATTTTGGACTTGATATTGAATATGTTCAGGATAATCAGTCTTTTTCAAAGCAAAATACTTTAAGAGGACTACATTATCAAAATCCACCTTTTGCACAGACTAAATTATTGAGTGTATTGCAAGGAGAGATTATTGATGTAGCTGTAGATTTGAGAAGGAATTCTGAAACTTATGGAAAAGCATTTAGCATACTGTTATCTGCTGAGAATAAAAAACAATTATTTATTCCTCAAGGTTTTGCTCATGGTTTTTCCGTGATAAGCGAAACGGCCTCTGTAATGTATAAATGTGATCAGTTTTATAACAAGGCTTCTGAAGGAGGTATTAAATACAATGATCCGTCTTTAAACATTGAGTGGGGAATGGATCTAAAAGACGCTATTGTTTCAGAAAAAGATCGAATACTTCCCTTTATCGAAAATTGCAATAGTTTGTTCTAATGAAAAAGATTTTAGTTACCGGAGCAACAGGACAGCTAGGAACTGAACTTTCAGTTTTAGCTTCTAATTATCCTCAATACGAATGGATATTTGCTGATCGTAAGGAAGTAACTTTAGATAATTTAGAATTACTTCAAATTCAAATAAAATTAATAAATCCTGATATTGTATTTAACTGTGGGGCTTATACTGCAGTTGATAAAGCAGAATCAGAAAAGGAATTAGCATTTACGATAAACCAATCTGCAGTAAGAGTAATTGCAAAATTTACAGCACAAAATAAAGCCAGATTAATTCATATTTCGACAGATTACGTTTTTGATGGTTCTTCTTCAATTGCTTTAAATGAAGAAGCAAAAACAAATCCTATAAATATTTATGGAGAAAGTAAATTGGCTGGTGAAATTGCTTGTTTAAAAGAAAATCCTGAATCAATCATCATAAGGACTTCATGGGTTTACAGTAAATTTGGAAATAATTTTGTCAAAACAATGCAAAGATTGATGCAAGAAAAAGATGAAATAAAGGTTGTCAATGATCAAATTGGTTCACCAACATATGCAGCCGATTTAGCACAATCAATGATTGATATAGTTAAATTTTCAAAATGGATTCCAGGAATTTATAATTATTCTAACGAAGGCGAAATTAGTTGGTATGAATTTGCACTAAATATTAAAGAATTAGGAAACTATAAGTGTAAAGTAGTTGGAATTTCATCTTCATCTTATCCTACTCCAGCAAAACGTCCAAGTTTTTCATTGTTAGATAAAACAAAAATAAAATCAGTCTATCATTTAGACATACCAATTTACAAAGAGAGTTTAAAGAAAATATTTGTTTAAAAAAAGAGTTTCATATTCAGTATTCAATTTTGAATTAAAAATTAAGTTTTATGAAAGGAATTATATTAGCAGGAGGTTCTGGTACAAGATTACATCCGTTAACATTGGCGGTAAGTAAACAATTAATGCCAGTTTATGATAAACCAATGATTTATTATCCTTTGTCGACTTTAATGATGGCAGGAATAAATGAAATTTTAATCATTTCAACACCTCATGATTTGCCACATTTTAAGAAACTTCTAGGTGATGGGGAATCAATTGGGTGTAAGTTTAGTTACGCTGAACAACCAAATCCAAACGGATTGGCGCAAGCTTTTGTAATTGGTGAAGAGTTTATAGGAAAGGACAAAGTGGCTTTAGTACTTGGAGATAATATTTTCTTCGGTACAAATATGCCAAAACTTTTAAAAGATAATGCTGATCCAGAAGGAGGTGTTGTTTTTGCTTACCACGTTTCTGATCCTGAAAGATACGGTGTAGTTGAATTTGATGGGGAGAAAAATGCAATTTCAATAGAAGAAAAGCCACTAGAACCAAAATCAAATTATGCAGTTCCGGGGTTATACTTCTATGATAATTCAGTAGTTGAAATCGCTAAAAATATTAAGCCAAGTGCTCGTGGCGAATATGAAATCACGGATGTTAATAAAGTTTATCTTGAAAAAGGGCGATTAAAAGTTGGTATATTAAGTAGAGGAACTGCTTGGTTAGACACTGGAACTTTTAATAGTTTAATGCAAGCTGGACAATTTGTTCAGGTTTTAGAAGAGAGACAAGGATTAAAAGTAGGCTGTATTGAAGAAATAGCTTGGAGACAAGGGTTTATTGATGATGCTCGACTTGAAGAATTAGCACAACCATTGCTTAAATCGGGCTATGGAACATATTTAATAGAATTTTTAAAACAAAAGAAAAAAGGTGTTAAAATTTAATTTACACCTTTAAGTAATTGTTTAAAACCTTTAATTTGTATTTTTGTATAAAGTTCAAATTTTATAGACTTAAAATATAACTCAAATTGAATACAGACAAACCAAATAATATAACATCTTTGTTATATAAAAATTTTTCGCCACGAAATCTTAGGGCAAATATCAATAATTTGAGTTATCTGCCTAGGTGGATTATCATTGCTATTGATGTAATGGTTTTGTTTTTCTCGTTCTCTTTTACATATTTACTTTTTGAAGGAACAGCCATTGGTTATATCATAACTTCTCATGACTTTTATTTTGTTGGAAGTTTAATTTTAGTCAACATATTTTTCTTTTGGCTTTTTAGAACGTATTCAGGAATTATTAGACACTCATCTTATATTGATGCAATAAAACTGCTATTTTCTCAAATGTCGGTTTTGGTGTTTTTCTTGTTTATAAATTTAGTTTTTGAATTATATTCAGGACATAAAGCTTTTTTAAATACTGCACTTTTCATCAATTTAGTTTTATCTTTTTGTGGGCTATTTTTGTACCGAGTTATAGTAAAGCAGACTTTTGAGATGTATTTTTCAGAAAAGGCTACTACTAAATTGGTTAGAACGGTAATTTATGGTACAGATGCAAATGCAATCTCTGTAGCAAATGCTTTAAAATTTGAAACACCTTCTCGATTTAAAATTGTTGGTTTTGTAGACAAAAATAATCAGAATGCATCTAAGCGTATGCTGGATCTTCCAATTTTAATTCTAAGAAAAAAACTTCCAGCTTTAATGCGATCTGTTGCGGCTGAAGGAGTTATTATTGCTGATAAAAGTTTAACAAAAGATGAACAGCTTATTATTGTTGATCAATGTTTAGAATTCAATTATAGAGTTTACACTGTTCCGTTGATTTCAGATTGGGAGAATCAAAAAGAAATTTCTCAAAAAGTAAAGAATATCCAAATTGAGGATTTACTAGAAAGAAAACCTATAGTTTTAGATAGCAAATCAATTTCTAAACAATTAAAAGACAAAACAATTTTAATTACTGGAGCTGCGGGATCAATTGGTAGCGAAATTGTGAGACAGGTATTAAACTTTAGCCCTAAAAAAGTTATTGTTGTAGATCATGCTGAAACACCTTTGCATAATTTATGTTTAGAGACACAAGGCATGAATGTAAATACTAAAATTGTAGCTGTTATTGCTGATGTTAGAAGTAAAAAAGCATTGGAAAAAGTCTTTAAAAGTTATACACCACATGTCGTTTTCCATGCGGCTGCTTACAAGCATGTGCCCCTTATGGAAGAAAATCCTTCTCAGGCAATTCAAACCAATATAAAAGGAACAAAAAATTTAGCTGATTTAGCCTGCAAATACAATGTAAAGAAATTTGTAATGGTTTCTACAGATAAAGCGGTAAACCCTAGTAATGTGATGGGTGCTAGTAAAAGAATCGCTGAAAAATATGTTCAGTCATTATTCTTGAAAAATCAAAAAGAAAATGTAGAAGGCGGAACTAAATTTATCACAACTCGTTTTGGAAATGTACTAGGTTCTAACGGTTCTGTTGTTCCATTATTTACGAAGCAAATTGCCGAAGGTGGTCCCGTTACTATAACGCATCAGGATATTATTCGTTATTTTATGACAATTCCAGAGGCTTGTCAACTGGTATTAGAAGCAGGAGCGATGGGTAACGGTGGTGAAATCTATATTTTTGATATGGGGAAACCTGTTAGGATTATAGATTTGGCTAAGAAAATGATTAAATTGGCTGGTTTTATTCCGGATAAAGAGATAAAAATCAAGATTGTCGGTTTAAGGCCTGGAGAAAAACTTTATGAAGAATTGTTAAATGATACTTCTAAAACACTTCCAACATATCATAACAAAATCATGATTGCACAGGAAATTCAAGATGAGTATGAAAATTTGCATATTGATGTAGATGAGCTTATCGGAATTGCGGATTTTTATGAAAACGATGATATCGTTGCGAAGATGAAAAAAATAGTTCCAGAGTTTAAGAGTATGAATTCTACTTTTGAGGTTTTAGACAAATAATCTCATTTACCAATATATTTACAATGTAATCAAAAGGTGTTTTTTATAAAAACACCTTTTGGCATTTTTAAACAAATTCTAAAATGTTAAAAATCCTGTTAATTTTTTGATTCTTTTTTAAAGTAATATTTTTCTTCCATCTAATGAATAATCACGCTGATAAGACAAATGAATGGCTGTTTGAAATAACACCCAAAAATAAGTTCTTAACTCTAAATTTTAAAGAAATCTGGCAATATAGAGATTTACTAATGCTTTTTGTTAAAAGGGATATTATAACCGTTTACAAACAAACGGTGTTAGGGCCTCTATGGTATTTAATACAGCCTTTATTTACTTCTATAACTTTTACTATTATCTTTAATAATGTCGCTGGAATCAAAACAGGGGCAATTCCGCCATTTTTATTTAATCTCGGAAGTATAATGGTATGGAACTACTTTACATCATGCCTTAGCGGAACTTCCGACACTTTTAAAGCTAATGCAGGAATTTTTGGAAAGGTTTATTTTCCAAGAATTATAACACCTTTGTCTATAGTGATTTCGAACCTGATCAAATTTGGAATTCAATTTTTAATATTTGTCATCTTTTATATTTTCTACTATTTTCAAGGAGCAGAATTAACTTTGAATGGAACATTAATTTTCTTTCCTGTATTAATAGCATTTATGGGAATCCTAGGGCTTGGTTTAGGTATGATAATTTCTTCAATGGTAACAAAATATCGAGATTTAAATAATTTAGTGGGTTTCGGAGTACAATTGTTGATGTACATATCGGCTGTCATGTATCCGATGGAATTAATAAAAGAAAAGTTGCCAAAATTAAGCTGGATCGTACATTACAATCCATTGGCATATGTGATAGAAACTTCTCGTTTTATGTTGTTAGATATTGGCAGTATTTCGATTTTAGGTTTAGCATATACAATAGGAGTTACTTTAGTTGTTTTTTTTGTTGGATTACTGGTTTTTAATAGAACAGAAAAAAGCTTTATAGATACCGTATAATGAAAGATATTATATTAAAAGCCGAAAATATATCTAAACAATACCGTTTAGGGCAGGTTGGAACAGGAACTTTAAAACATGATTTAAATCGTTGGTGGCATAAAATTATTGGAAAAGATGATCCATATTTAAGATTGGGAGAAGTAAACGATCGCTCTACAAAAGGTACTTCAGATTATGTGTGGGCTTTGCAGGATATTAATTTTGAAGTGGAAAGAGGAGAAGTTTTGGGTATTATTGGAAAAAATGGTGCAGGTAAATCAACACTCTTAAAAATTCTTTCAAAAGTTACTGCTCCAACTACTGGAAGTATTAAATCTCGTGGTCGTATTGCTTCATTATTAGAGGTTGGTACAGGTTTTAATGGCGAAATGACTGGACGTGAAAATATATTTCTGAATGGTGCCATTTTAGGAATGACCAAAAAAGAGATTAATTCGAAACTAGGAGAAATAATCGAATTTTCTGGCTGTGAACGTTATATCGATACACCCGTAAAAAGATATAGCTCTGGAATGACAGTTCGTTTAGCATTTGCTGTTGCCGCTTTTTTAGAACCAGAAATATTGGTTGTCGATGAGGTTTTGGCAGTTGGTGATGCCGACTTTCAAAAAAAGGCAATTGGCAAAATGCAGGATATTTCTAGAGGAGAAGGAAGAACAGTTCTTTTTGTAAGCCATAATATGGCTGCCATTCAAAAATTATGCACTAAATGTATTTTATTGCAGCATGGTAAATTTATAATGCAAGGAAAAACCGAAGATGTAATTAATTATTATTTAGAGCAATCTGGTGAAAATACATCAGAATATTATTTTGATACTGTAATTTCAAAACATAAAAAAGTATTTGCCAATAGTTTGAAAGTAAAAGATCTGAATAATAATTTAATGAATGAAATTCCTTTAGGGAAACCATGGAAAATAAACGTGAATTTTACTGTCAATGAAAATATTGATAATGTGGTAATTGGTTTAGGAATAATGGATATACATGAAACGGCAATTTCAACTTCATGGTCTTTACCTCAACAATTAGAAATCGGGAACTATACTGCAACTTTTACAGAAGAAACTATTAAGTTGAATACTGGACAATATAGAGTAGTTGTAGGAATTTCGAAAGGAAATGAATCAATTGAATATATAGACAATGAAATGTTTATTGTTTTTTCAGATGTAGTAGACCAACAAGAAGAATCGGTTGTAAATAACAAAAGTGGTATTATTGGCAATCAAATGAAAATCAATATTAAAAAACAAACGAATGTTTGATAGAGAGAACTATATAGAAGATGAATCACCTGTAAAAAAAATACTTTTAAAGCTTTTTAAAAAGATTGAACCAATAATTATACTTGATGTTGGTGCTTGTGAAGGAGAAGAGTCTATTCGATATAAAAAAATATTTTCAGATGCTTCTATTTTTTTATTTGAACCATTACCTAAGAATCAGGATTTAATTTTTCAAAATATAAAAAAATATAATCTCGATAATCTAAAATTAGTGCCTTTAGCATTATCTGATAAAGATGGTTTTACTGAATTTTATATTTCTTCTGGGCATCCTGAAGAAATGCAAAAAAATCTAGATTGGGATTTTGGTAATAAGTCAAGCTCATTATTGGAACCACAAATTGATAATTTACCAAAATGGTTAAAATTTAACAGTGTAATCAATGTAGAAACATCAACGTTGAATTCATTTCTGCAAAAAGAAAAGATAAAAAGTGTTGATTTTGTTCACATGGATGTACAAGGCGCAGAACTAAAAGTACTTAAAGGTGCTAAAGATAAAATTAGTTCCATTAAGTCAATCTGGTTAGAGGTTTCAGATATTGAACTTTACAAAAATCAGCCATTGACGAATCAAATTGAGAAATTTATGAGCGAAAATAATTTTCATTTGATAAAATCTGATTTTTTGGGGCAATTTGGAGATCAGTTTTATTTAAATAAAAAATACTTTTATACTTTTTCTCTATTTTGGGGAAAGATTCAATTTTATTTTAAAAAATCAAATCGAGATTAACAATGCAAACTTTTTTAAAGAAGATTAAAAAACATCTTTTCTCACAAACAGAATCTGCGGTAAATAAGTTTCAAAAAATCTCATTTTCACAATCTGGAGAAGATTTAATTGTAAAATATATTTTTGACAATTTAGGAATTTCAAAGCCAAGTTATCTTGATGTTGGTGCTCATGATCCTTTTTATATCAGTAACACAGCATTGTTCTATCAAAATGGTTCTGTTGGAATCAATATAGAGCCAGATCCGACACTTTTTGAAGCTTTTGTAAAAGAGAGAAAAAATGATCAAAATTTAAATATAGGAATTTCGAATAAAGAAGATGTTCTTGATTTTTATGTAATTTCTTCACCAACTCTAAATACATTTTCAAAAGAAGAGGCTGATAATTATAAAAATGAAGGCAACTACAAAATAGAAAGGGTAGAAAAAATTAAAGTAAAAACTTTATCAAATGTTTTAGATGAATTTTGTGATGGAATTTTTCCTCAATTTTTGAGTATAGACGCTGAAGGAGTTGACGAATTAATAATTAAAGAAATCGATTTTGAAAAGAACTTTCCAATTGTGATTTGTATTGAAACAATTTCTTTTTCAACAAGCGGAAATGGTTCTAAAAACACTAATTTAATTCAGTTTATTGAGCAGAATGGATATTTGCTATATGCAGATACCAACATAAACTCAATATTTGTGAGAGAAAGTTACTGGAAAAGATGATATTAATTACGTTACAAGGAGGTTTAGGCAACCAAATGTTTCAATATGCATTTGCTAAAGTACTTGCTTCAAAAAATAAAGCGAAGATTGTTATAGAAGATAGCATATATAAACTTCAGGAGAAAAAAGAAGGTTATACACCAAGAAATTTTGAGCTTACTATTTTTGATAATGAATACATTTTTGCAGAAAAGAAAGATCTAGATTTATTCAAGAACTTATCTTTTTTTTATAAATTAAAGAAAAAGCTTAAACTAAATTATCCTAAAAAATATAACGAAATATCATTTGATTATTCTTCGAAAGCATATTTGCTGAAATCACCTGTTTTCGTAACGGGCTACTTTCAAAGTTTTAAATATTTTGTCGGATTTGAGAAACTTGTAAAGAAAATATTTGTTTTCCCAATTGATAAGCTTTCTCAAGACAATAAAGATTTAATTCCAATATTGAGAAAACCAAATACAGTTGCGGTTCATATTCGGAGAGGAGATTATATTACAGATCGCATTACGAATCAAGTTCATGGAGTTTGTGATATTAATTATTATATGCAGGCAATATCAGTAACAGCATCACAAATACAAAATCCAACTTTTGTTTTTTTTTCGGATGATACGGAATGGGTGAAAGAAAAATTTGAAAATCTTGAAAGTGATAAAATATTTATCTCTCACAATAAAAATGAAAATAGTTGGATGGATATGTTTTTAATGAGTATTTGCTCTCATAATATTATAGCTAATAGTTCATTTAGCTGGTGGGGAGCTTGGTTGAACGAAAACCCCAAAAAAATAGTTATTGCTCCTAAAAAATGGTTTCAAGCCCAAGAGGTAAATATAAATTCAATAATTCCTGAAGGATGGATAACAATTTAAACATACCTAAAGTTTCTGTTATAATGCCTGTTTACAATTGTGAACAATATGTAAAAGAAGCTGTTGAAAGTATTTTAAATCAAACCTTTTCTGATTTTGAATTATTAATCATTGATGATGCTTCTTCAGATTCAACGATATCAATTGTAAAGAATTATAATGATCCGAGATTAAAATTAATCGAGAAACCTAAAAACTCTGGATATACAAATAGTCTAAATTATGGATTATCTATTGCCAGAGGAGAATATATTGCCAGAATGGATGGTGATGATATATCAGCTCTTGATAGATTTGAAAAACAGGTTGCTTTTTTAAATGAAAATAGAGAAATTGCTGTATGCGGAAGTCTTTTCACTATTATTGGCACACAGACTATCGTAAATGTGCCTGAAAATCACAGCGAAATAAAACTGACATTACTTTCTCATTGTTGTTTTGGTCATCCAACAATTATGATGAGAAAAGAAATTTTAGATCAGTTTTCATTGCATTATGATACTTCAAGAGAACCTGCTGAAGATTATGATTTATGGAGCAAATTAAGTGTTGTAACTAAATTGCATAATATTCAAAAGGTTTTATTAGACTACAGAGTTCACGATGCTCAAGTTTCTCAAAAAAAGAATAATCAGCAGATTAAAAATTCAAGTGAAATAAAGCTTCAGCTCTTAAATAATCTTCAATTTCATAGTAGTCTTGAAGAACAAGATCTTTTGCGTAAAATTTTTCTACAAGAAGATTTTTTTACATTTCAGGAATTAAAGCAATTTCAGTTATTAAAAAGTAAATTGCTAAAAGCAAACGAAATAGGTTTTTTTGAACCAAAAGGCTTTAGCAACTATTTGCTGAAGTTAGAATATGGTATTTGGAAACAATATTTTTTTAGAAGAGATCAATATTCACCAATAATATTTTTTCAATACATTAAAATTAAAAGGGAAATAGCTTTTAATTTAACTCCTTTAAATCAATTGAAACTGCTTGTAAAATCATTAATTTTTTATAAGAAAAAATGAATTCTCCAACTGTCTCTATTATAGTGCCTTGTCACAATCAGGCTCAGTATTTAAATGAATGTCTACAATCAGTTTTAGATCAAACATTTAATGACTGGGAATGTATAATTGTAAATGATGGAAGTCCAGACAATACGGAAGAAATTGCAAAACAATGGATAAATAAAGATCAGCGTTTTAGATATTTCATAAAAGAAAACGGAGGAGTAAGTAGCGCCAGAAATTTTGGAGTTTTAAATTCTCTTGGAGAGTACGTAATAGCTTTAGATGGTGATGACAAAATTGGAGAAGATTATGTAAAACTAACAATAGACGAATTTAAAAAAGATAATTCACTATGTTTAGTTTATTCGAATGCGAATTTCTTTGGTGAAATAAATCAATTTTGGAATCTTCCTGCATTTGAGATTAAGAACTTTTTGATTGATAATTGCATTTATTGTTCTGCGGTTTTTAAAAAAACTGATTTTTTAAAAACCGACGGTTATGATGAAAATATGATATATGGTTATGAAGATTGGGAATTTTGGATAAGCCTTATTTCTCAATATCAAACACCAAAAGTTAAAAGAATCGATTATGTAGGTTTTTATTATAGAAGAAAAATTAATTCTCGTGATGTAGAATTTTTGAATGATGCAGAAAAAAGAAGTAAAACAAAATTTGAAATTTATAAAAAGCATCATAAACTTTATGAGGAATATTTTGGAGGCTATTTAGATAATTTAAAAAAAATAGACCAAGTATATAAAGAAATTGACAGTTTACATAAAAGTAAAAAATACGTTTTGAAATTATTTATGGAGACATTTTTTGGACTTAAATTAAAAAAGAAATAATTAAATGATTTCTATAGTAATTTGTTCAAGAACTCCTAAAATTTCAGATAATTTACTGCTTAACATCGCAGAAACTATTGGCGTAGAATATGAATTGATAGTAATAGACAATTATGATAATAAATATTCAATTTTTCAAGCATATAATATTGGACTTGATAAAAGTAACGCGCAAATAGTTTGCTTTTTGCATGACGATATTCATTTAAATACTCAAAATTGGGGGCAGATTTTAATCAAAATTTTTGATGAAAATAATGATATTGGATTAATTGGAATTGCTGGTACAAAAAGTAAAACCAAAATGCCGTCGGCGTGGTGGGAATGTCCAGACGAAGATCTTTATATGAATATTAATCAATATCTGAGAAACGGAAAAAAAGAGCATTGGTATAAAGGATTTGAAAATAATGATTTTGAAGATGTGGTTGCTGTAGATGGAGTATTTATGGTAGCAAAAAAAGACAATTCAATTTCATTTAGTAACCAACTAACAGGTTTTCATAATTACGATTTAAACCTCTCATTTGAGTATTTGAAAAATGGATATAGAATAGTTGCAACCAAAACTATTTTATTGGATCATTTGTCGATTGGAGTTTTAAACGAATCTTGGTATAGGTCAACTTTAAAGCTTCACAAAATGTATGAAGATTTTTTGCCACTAAATAAATCATATTTAAAATCTTCAAAAAACAATGAGTTCAAAAATGGAATAAAATTTATAAATGAACTTTTAAAGCTTAAACTTAAAAAACAGGCGTTGTATTTATGGCTCAAATTATTTATACTTAAGCCAGCAAGTAAAGTTCATTTTCACTTTTTTAAATCCTTATTTAAATAAATGCTAGCCATAATAATTCCATATTATAAATTGACATTTTTTGAGCTAACATTAGAATCTTTGCAAAATCAGAACAATCAAAGATTCAAGGTTTATATTGGTGATGATGCAAGCCCTGAAAATCCGACTTTTCTATTAGAAAAATTTAAAGGAAAATTTGATTTCACTTATCATAAGTTTGAAGAAAATTTAGGCGCGTTTTCGTTAGTAAAACAATGGGAGAGATGTATCGATTTATCTAATGAAGAAAAATGGTTAATGATTTTAGGAGATGATGATTGCTTGTCATCTAATATTGTAGAAGATTTTTATAAAAATTTACCAGAGTTTGAAAACAAAACTGATTTATTGAGATTTGCAACAAAGACGTTTTCTGAAGAGAATCAAAATGTTTCTCAAAAATTCGAACATCAGAAATGGGAAATAGCTTACGAATTTTATTATAAAAGATTTATAGGATTAACAAGAAGTTCGTTATCTGAAAATGTTTTTACTAGAAAATCATATTTAAAACATGGATTTAGAGAATATCCACTAGCGTGGCATAGTGATGATATGGCTTGGATAGATTTTAGTGAAAACAGACCTATTTTTTCAATCAATAGCAGTTATGTTTTGATCAGGCTTTCAAAAATAAATATTACAGGGAAAAAAGATAATTTCGAACTTAAAGACAAAGCAGAGCAATTGTTCTTTACAGATTTGGTTCGAGAAAAATTAAGTTTCTTTAATTCAAGTCAAAGAAATGAACTCTTGAAGGCTTACGAAGTTGCTATAAAGAAAAACAGAAAAGTAACTTTTGAAGAATGGAAGTTTTTATTAAAAAACTATTTAAAAAATGGTCAAACTATTCCTTTTCTGAAATGTATTCGGAGATTTTTTAAAGATAATTTACTTTCATGAAACCATTAATTTCAATCATAATTCCAACATATAACAGAGCGGATTTGATAATAGAAACATTAGAAAGTGTTTTATTTCAAAGCTATCAAAATTGGGAATGTATTATAGTTGATGATGGTTCTACTGATAATACTGCCGAAATTTTATCTAAATACATTAAAAGCGATAAGAGATTCCAATATCACAAAAGACCTCATAACGTTCTAAAAGGACCAAACTCGTGCAGAAATTTTGGTTATCAATTAAGCAAAGGAGAATATATAAAATGGTTTGATAGTGACGATTTAATGTATTTCAATTTACTTGAAAAACAGATTTTTTCTATTCCTAGTTTTGATTGTAACGTATGTAAAATAGCACATTATGATTTAGAGAATAATAAATTATTAAAAGAGGATAGTATTTTATCGAACAACTTAATAGAAGATTATTTAATTGGGAATTTAGCATTTTATATTTCGGGTCCGCTATGGAAACGAGCTTTTTTAGACAAACAAAAAAAAATGTTTGACGAAAAAATATCTAATCTCGATGATTGGGATTTCAATTTAAGAATGCTTTATGCAAATCCGAAAATTAGTTTTTTAAATGAAACTCTGATTAAATATCGAATGCACGATAATTCGCTTTCTAAGGAAATTGTAAAATTGAATTTTGACGAAATTCTATCTGAGTTTAAAGCCAGAAAAAAGCATTTGGTAATTTTGCTTTTTAAGAAAAATATTGAAACATCTGGGTTTAAAAAATTTATTGTTGCCAGAAATAAATATTATTTACGTGAATCGTTATTATCGAAGAATAATTACGATTATTATCTTTTTAAAAATTTAATATTCACTCAGATTTTATTGCTAGACGTAAAAGGAATTTTCAAAAGCTTTGGGGGCTATTTTGGGCTCAAATTTTTTAGAAGAGGATACAATTTGTTTAAATGAAAATATTAATTACTACACCATTTTTTCAATTTGCGGGCGGAAGTGAATTAGAAACAATTCACACAGCCAATGCTTTTGCATCATTTTTAGAAGTAAAAGAGGTGCATATTTTTGTAGCCGGAAGATTCAATTTAGATTTTACAAAGAACATTTATATCGATAGCAAAGTCAAATTCTTTAGAAGACCATTTTTTTTTGATAATAAATATGTTCGGAGAATAAATAAAGAATTAAAAAAGAGATTGCATTTAGAGTCGTTTCCTTTTGATGTCTTATATTGGAAATTAAAGCGCCTATCGAAGTTTGATAAATTATATATCATAACTAAAACATCTCTTGCTAAAGATTATATTCCGTTAATAAAATTATGGAAATCTAAAAATGATATTGTTATAAAGTATACTACAGTGTTTTTTGATCTTTTAGAGGATACAGCTTTAAAATATTTATCTCAAATTCGTTACAATATTGTCACATCAGAAAAACAAAGAGATTTTTTTGTTAAGCATTTAAATTTGAACAATGCATTAATACAAGAAATTTTGCTCTTTAATGAGGAGTATGCATTGCAAAAAAAGCATATAAATAGAGACGGGAAATTGTTTGATTTTGGAATATTAGGCAGGTTTTCTGAAGAAAAGCAGTTTGAAGATGCTGTAAATTTGATTGATAATCTTAGAAAAAAGGGATATAAAGCGACATTAATTATCAAAGGAGGCTGTTATCAAGATTATTTTGAAAAAATCCAAAATTTGGTTGAAGAGAGAAAATTGCAAGATCTAGTTACGCTAAGTTTTGAAGAAGTTCCTTATGACCAGGCATATGATTTTTTTGATAATTTTAATTGCTTTTTAATTACTTCAAAGTATGAAGGAGGACCAAATGTAGCTCTGGAAGTTATGGCTTATGGTTTACCAATTTTATCTTACGATGTTGGAGCAATGAAAGATAGATTAGCTGAATTTCCTGAACTAATAGCGAGTAGCGAAGAAAATCTATTAGAAAAAGCAATTGAAGTGCTTAATTACAATAATGCTGTTTTTGTAGAAAAATGCAAAAAAATAAGAGAGAAATATAGCGCAAAGTATTCTAATCAGATAAAAATTTCTTTTTTAAAAAGTTTTATATCACATAAGTAATCTTATTGTAAAAAAACAGATTACAGTAACAAAATATTTTTAAGTTAATAGATTAAAATGAAAATAAAAGTTGGTTATGTAGTATCATACGATTATGATATGTTTTTAACATCAGTTAAACAAGTTTATGATTTTGTAGACTCAATTTATGTTGCAATCGATAAAAATCGACAAACTTGGAGCGGAAATTATTTTGAAATTGAAGATAGTTTTTTTGAAAATGTAAAGCTTTTTGATGTTGAAAATAAAATTCAATTTTATTTTGATGATTTTTATGTTCCTGGATTATCTCCAATTGATTGTGATACCAGAGAAAGAAATATGCTGCTTAAAAAAATGGGAAATGGATGGCTAATTCAACTTGACGTAGATGAATACTTATATGATTTTGGAAAAGTTAAAAAATTCTTGAAACAGCATTGGTACCTAAATGTTTTTCCTAAACTTACTCCAATTGTTTTTCAAGGATATTTTATTACAGTTTTTAAAAAATTGCCAGACGGATATTTGTATATAGAAAATAATGAGAGATTTTCTTTTATTACAAATTGTAAATACTATGAAAGTGTAAGAACCAACTATAGTGTTAGTAATCATCTTATGCGTGCTAAAGTAATTCATCAATCTTGGGCAAGATCTGAAGAGCAGATGTTTTTTAAAATATCAAACTGGGGGCATCGCGATCATTTTGATACGCAAAAATATTTTGAATTTTGGAAAAATTTGGATAGTAGTAATTATGCAAGTTATAAAAATATACATCCGATGAAACCTGATTTGTGGGATAAATTACATTATCTTCCATCATCATCAATAGATGGTTTTATAAAATTATATGCAGAAAAAAATGAACAAGATTTAGTCGGAATCGGATTTTTTCAGTTAGTAAAAGCATTTCTTAGAAGACTAATAAAAAAATAATTTAAGAAGATAATGGTTTTAAAAATTTATCTTTTTTGCTAGAATTAGCACTATGAAACTATCAGTTATAATATTATCATATACAACAACAGAAGGACTTTTTGAAATGACTTCTGATTGTATTAATTCTTTAGTAGAATCTGAAACAACTACTGATTTTGAAGTTATTTTAGTCGAATCAAATAAAGATTATAATAATTCTGGTTTTGTGTATCCAGATTTTGTAAAAGTAATTGTTCCCAACTCAGATTTTAATTTTCATATGTTTCTAAATATTGGTATAAAAGAATCAAAAGGAGAATTTGTAGCATTGTGTAATAATGACTTGATTTTTTACAAAAACTGGTTTACTGAAATTCTTAAAATAAGTGAGAAAGAACCAAATATAAAATCATTTTCACCAAGCGGTAAAATAGATGATTTTAATTTTGATAAAGAGTTTGAGCTTGGATATAAAGTTAGAACTCATGTTTTGGGTTGGTGTTTAGTAGTTTACAAAGAGGTTTTGGAGAAAATTGGCTATTTAGACGAGAAATTTAGTTTTGGTTATGCAGACAATGATTACGCTATGACCTTAAAAAAATTTAATATAAAACATGCATTGGTTAATTCTGCTAAAGTAGAACATTTAGAAAGAGAAAAATCTAACGAAAATCGAAAAGGATTAAGCCAAGGATATAAAAAATTTCAGGACAATATAACATTAAATCTAAATAAACTGCCAGATTATGTGTTTAAAAAAGGGAATGAATATCTTCTAGAAGACAAAAAAGTTCTTGATGATTTTCTGAAATATCATACCAAATGGGGAAGTCCTGATTTATTGCGACGAAAAAATAAAATCGCAGATTTATGTATAGAGTATCATATAGGATTTCTGAACAAAATAATTTTGTAAATATTTAAAAGAATGAAATCAAAAAAACAGAAGTGGTTTTAAATATGAAAAATAATTTTACAGATATAAAAATCACGCGAGATAATCTTGAAAGCTTTGTTGTAAGAACAGAAATTTTTAAAGCAGTTCAAAATATCATCCCTCAATTTAAAGGAAAAATTTTAGATTCCGGATGTGGTTCTATGCCTTATAAAGATTATATTTTAGCCAACAAAAATGTAGAGAGTTATATAGGCCTAGATATTGAATCAGGTTTAAATTACGAAGATGTAAAACCAGATGTACTTTGGGATGGTAAAATAATGCCTTTTGAAGATGAAAGTTTTGATGTCGTTATTTCAACCGAAGTTTTAGAGCATGTTCCCGATCCAGATGCCTATCTGGAGGAGGTTAAAAGAGTTTTAAAACCAGGCGGAATGTTCTTTTTTACGGTACCTTTCTTGATGTCTTTGCATGAAGTTCCTCATGATTATTACAGATATACGCCTTATGCTTTAGAAATGATTTTCAAGAGAACAGGCTTTATATCGACCAAAATAATTCCTCTAGGAGGATATAATGCCGCTTTGGCTCAAATGATAGGGCTGTGGGTAAACATGTATTTATGGGGTAAAAAAAAGAAAGTAATGAGGGTTATTGCTAAACCGATTATTAGTTATTTATATAAAAAAGATAAAGCTCCTCAGGATTTTAAAAGATCAACCATGATTGTAGGTTTATCTGGAACAGTAATTAAACCAATTTAGAAATGAAAATTCTTCTGATTTCAATGTCGTCTGTTCATGTAAAAAGATGGATAGAAAACCTGAAAGATACAGATTTTGAGCTCTATTGGTTTGATGTTTTAGGTAGAGGAAAAATAGATACTTTAGATTCTGTTACTCAATTTACAGAATGGAAAAAAAGAAAATGTTCTCATATAAAAGGCGAATATTTTTTAAGTAAAAAATTTCCAGATTTGTATCAAAAAATTCTTCCAAGTCTTGAAATAACAGCAAATGAAGCTTTAGAAAAAATAATTTTAGAAATAAAACCAGATATTATTCATAGTTTCGAAATGCAAAGTTGTTCGTATCCTATCTTAACAACAATGCTTAAGTTTCCTAAAATTAAATGGCTATATTCCTGTTGGGGTAATGATCTTTTTTATTATATGAATTTTAAAGATCATAAATCTAAAATTAAAAATGTTTTAAAAAGAGTCGATTACTTACATACAGATTGTAAGAGAGATTTTGTTTTGGCTCAAAATTTAAATTTTTCTGGAAAATATCTAGGTGTTATTCCTGGCGGAACCGGTTACAAGATAAGTGAATTAGAAGCTTTTATGTTACCAATTTCAGAAAGGAAAATTATTTTAGTAAAAGGCTACGAACATCGTTTAGGAAGAGGTTTGAATATCATAAAAGCACTTCATTCTTTACAAAAGGAAGTGCAAAATTATGAAATCGCCGTTTTTGGTTCGCATCCGATAGTGATAGATTATATAAAAGAGAATCAGTTAGATTTTCGTTTTTTTGATAGACACGAACTTTCGCATCATGAATTAACGAAACTGATGGGAAAATCTTTAATTTATATTGGAAACAGTATTTCAGATGGCATGCCCAATACATTATTGGAGGCAGTAGTAATGCAAGCTTTTCCAATACAATCAAATCCTGGAGGCGCGACAGAAGAAATTATTACAAATAATGAAAATGGCTTTATAATTGAAAATCCAGAATCGGTTAATGAAATTAAAGAAACTATACTGAAAGCACTTTCGAATTCTGAATTACTAGAAAAAGCAGCAATTAAAAACAGAATGATAGCTCTTGAAAGGCTAGATTATGAAGTAAATAAGAAAAAAGTTATCGAAATATATAAAAAAATATTAAAGTGAGATTAGGTTTTAATCCCAATAAAGATAAAGAAATTTCGAAATCTGAATATTTTCATCAGGTCGTTATACCTGTGTATATTCCTAACATGGAAGGATATTTTAAAGATAACTTTGAAATTTTGAAACTTTGCCTTTCTTCCTTGCAAAAAACTTCTCACAGTAAAACTTACATCACAATTGTAAATAATGGAAGTTGCGAAATTGTTGTAGATTATCTTACAGGTTTATTTAAAGAAAATAAAATTCAGGAAATTGTTCATGTATCAAATATTGGATACATCAATGCCATGCTAAAAGGAATTGCTGGACAAAAGTTTGATCTAATTACGACTTCAGATGCAGATGTTATATTTTTAAACGGATGGCAAGAAGCAACTTATAAGGTTTTTCAAAATTTTCCGAAATGCGGAGCTGTTTGTCCGACACCTTCATCACGTTCGTTAAGAACTTATACAAGCAATCTTTACTGGGATTTCCTATTTTCAAAAAAAATGAAATTCAAGGAAGTTCTTAATCCAGAAGCATTACGAAAATTTGGAATAAGTGTGGGAGATGCCGATTTTTATAATGAAATTCAATTAAAAAAATACTTAACCATTTCTAATAACGACCAAACTGCAGTCGTTGGCGCAGGACATTTTGTAGTTACCTATCGCGGTTCTATTTTTAATTCTTTAGAAAAAAGATATACAGACTATATTATGGGCGGTGGGAGTGATGATTTATTTGATGTTCCAGTTGTAAAAAAAGGTTTTTGGAGATTATCGACGGCTGATAATTACACTTATCATATGGGAAATATTATCGAAGATTGGATGTCAGATGAGGTAGAGAAATTAGAACTAAAATCAAAAGGAGATGATTTTGTATTGCGACCAGTAAAGTCTGAATCTAAATGGGCGTATTTTGTTAAGAGTAAAGCCTTTGGAAAGTTTGTTTTAAATAAAAAAATACTGAAATATATTTTAATTTGGAAAGGACTTTCAAAACATGAAGCATCTAATTATTTAAAATGATTTTTGAAATCGATAATTATTTAAGATTACAATTATTATGATAACTATATTATATCCTTACCGAAATAGAGAGCCCGAACGCGTTAAACGTTCGCTAGATTCTTTGAAAGAGCAAGAAAACAATAATTTTAAAGTGCTTTTTGTCGATTATGGTTCTAATGCTGTTTCGTCATCGGCTATAAAAGATCTCATTTCTCAATATGATTTTGCAACTTATATTTATTGTTTTTCCGAATACCAGCCTTGGTCTAGAGCTAAAGCACTTAACATAGGATTAAAAAATGTGACAACAGATTATGTTTTTACAGCAGATGTAGACATGATTTTTAGTCCCAATTTTATTTCAAAACTTCAAGAATTAACAAATCCTTCAAAAGCCTATTATTTTAAAGTTGGTTTTTTGAATGAGAAAGAGTCGCAAACAAATAAAAACTTCGAAGACTATTCAATCGATTTTAGTACTGGTGTTGGCGCTCAAGGTTTATCATTGTTTTATCTTAAAAATGTTGTAGAAATTACAGGATATGATGAGTTTTTACATTTTTGGGGAGCCGAAGATATAGATATTCACGAAAGATTAATTCGAACAGGAATCGAAAGTGTTTTTTATAATAATGAAATATTGCTTTTGCATCAGTGGCACAGAAGTTATCGAAAAAGCGAAAAAGATTCTTTAACTGTAGATCTTCAGTTAAAAGGAATTGTCAAATTAAATCATCAGCATTTAAAAAATAATCAAGAGAATAAAATTATTAAATTCGATAATCAAAAATGGGGAAATATCATTTCTGAATCAGATTTTAATGAACTGGAAAACATTCAAAATCAAATGATTTTAGATAATAAAGTAGAAGTAATAGACCATTTTCTATTTGTAGAATTGCCGAAATCTCAAAATAAAGTTTTGTCAATTAAGTTTATTCAAGATAATTTTCAAAACTCATTAAAATATAAAGTAAAAAGGTTTTTAGGAAAATCAGTTCCTAAATATTATTCTTTAAAAGAAATCAATGATAAGCTATTGCTGCATATTATTTCTTTTTATCATATTTATCCATACTCTTATAAAATCAGTGATGATTTACAGCATATTACTTTCAAAATAAAAAAATAAGAAGATTTAATTTTATTATTTTTACTTAAATCCTATTCCAAATGCTTCAAGTAATTCTGATTTCTCAAATGCCATTACCATATTCTCAGATCGGAAGCTGGACTACTTTGTATCATAATTATTTAACTACCAATCATCAAATTGATTATGTGCTTTGCGAGAAACCAGAAACTTTTTATCCTGAAATAAAATACGCTATTGTTGAAAATACAAATCTGCTGAAGATTAGAAAGCGATTTTTAAAAAATAAGTATTTAGGATATTTTGAAGCACTCGAAAAAATCCTCCAAAAAGATGAAAAGTTTATAATTCAAATCATTGATAATTTCGGAATTGTAAAACCACTCCTTGATTTTTTAGAAAAAAATGGAAAAAGAAATAAATGCTATATCCAGTTTTTCTATCATGGTTTTGCACCATTTTACGAAAATTTCTATGGAAGATGGTTTTATGAAGGTATTGATGAAATGGTTTTATTAACCAATGATTCGTACACTGAACACAAAAATTATTATACCGTTTTACCAACAAAATTTTCTGTTTTGCACAACGGAATAGATACGTCTAAATTTCATCAAATAACCTCAGATGAAAAAGAAATTTTAAAGAAACAATTAGGGATTACTAACAAAAAAGTTTTCGTATGGTGTTCGCAAGATCGTCCTAAAAAAGGATTAGACTTTATACTAGATGTTTGGAAAAGAACAAATACAAAAGATGCTATTTTACTAGTAATTGGTGCGAATCGTGAAGTTGAAGTAAATGGAGTTTCATTTTTAGGAAGAATTCCAAATACTGATTTGCCGAAATATTATCAAATAGCTGATTCTTATTTGTTTCCAACATTATGGCACGAAGGTTTTGGACTAAGCTTAGTTGAAGCATTACATTGCGGTTGTTATTGCATTGCTTCTTCAAATGGAGGAGTTCCAGAAGTTTTGCAATACGGGAAATTAGGAAAACTGATAGAAAATCCAAATTTTGTTGAAGAATGGATTGTTGCAATAGAATCATTTTTGGATGGAAAAGAAAATGATACCATCGTAATTCCAGAAAACTTGTATTCGATGCAAAATTGGAATGATGGAATGAATACAATAATCAATAACGCAAAAAAGAATTTTAGTTAATGAAAACTATTGCAATCATTCCAGCTCGCGGAGGATCGAAAAGATTGCCCGAAAAAAACAGCAAATTATTAGCAGATTTCCCGCTTATAGCTCATTCTATTTTGTACGCAAAACAAAATAGCGAAATTATTGACGAAATTTATGTTTCTACAAATGATGAAAAAATAAAGGAAATCGCATTGCAATATGGGGCCAAAGTTATCGATAGACCAGAAGAATTATCAGGAGATTTGGAACCGACAATTTCGGCATTGAAACATGTTTTAGAAACGATTGATAATGATGTTGAAAATGTAGTTTTATTGCAGCCAACAAATCCGTTGCGACCAGAAAATTTATTGAAAGAAGCATTTGATTTTTATTTGAAAGGAAACCATGAAAGCCTATTTACCGTTTCTAGAAACCATCAGAAATTTGGAAAAATAAATGAAGGTAAATTTATACCTTTTAATTATGAAATCGGACAGAGAAGTCAAGATCTCGAACCTCTTTTCTTCGAAAATGGACTGCTTTACATTACAAAATCAGAGAAGATTTTAAATAATATAATTATATCAAAAGATGCTTTTCCATTTGAGATAAATCATATTTTTGCCGCCGTTGATATTGATACGCAAGAAGATTTTGACTACGCTCAATATTTATTCAAAAACAAAAAATAAATGAATCCATACATAGAAATAGCAGGCCGTAAAATTGGTCCGGATTATCCGCCGTTAGTAATTGCCGAAATCGGAATTAATCACGAAGGTTCGCTTCAAGTTGCCAAAGAAATGGTAGATGCAGCTCAAAGGGCAGGTGTTGAAGTTGTAAAACATCAAACACATATTGTTGAAGATGAGATGACTGGAGCAGCAAAAAAAGTAATTCCAGGAAATGCAGATGTTTCGATTTACGAAATCATGGAACGTTGTTCATTAAATGAAGAAGAAGAATTAGAACTTAAAGATTATGTAGAAAGTAAAGGCATGATTTTTATTTCGACACCATTTTCTCGTGCCGCAGCAGAAAGATTAAAAAAGTTTGATATTCCGGCTTATAAAATTGGGTCAGGAGAATGTAATAATTACCCGCTTTTAGAACATATTGCTTCTTTTGGAAAACCTGTAATTCTTAGTACAGGAATGAATACCATCGAAAGCATTCGAAAAGCAGTAGCCATTTTTGATAAATATAATGTTCCAGTGGCTTTGCTTCATACTACAAATTTGTATCCAACTCCAATTCATTTGGTACGTTTTGGTGCTATGGTCGAATTGCATCAAGCTTTTCCAAACAAAGTTTTTGGTTTAAGTGATCATACATTGAATAATAATGCCTGCTTAGGCGCAGTAGCTTTAGGTGCAAGCATTTTAGAAAGACATTTTACAGATCATATGCAACGAACAGGCCCAGATATTGTTTGCAGTATGGATGAAAATGCTTGTCGTGAACTAATTATTTCGAGTGCTGAAATTGCTCAAATGCGCGGAGGCACAAAAAAACCAGCTGATGAAGAACAAGTAACGATAGATTTTGCGTTTGCAACAGTTTGTTCGATTGCTCCAATTAAAAAAGGAGAAACTTTTACCAAAGAAAATATTTGGGTAAAAAGACCTGGAACAGGAAAAATCTTAGCTGAAAGCTTTAATGATATAATTGGCAAAACAGCTACAAGGGATATTGAAAATGACGAACAATTAATTTGGGAAGATATTCAATAAAAAAATATCGATGAAAAAAATTCTTTTTTTAACCGGTACAAGAGCCGACTTTGGAAAAATAAAATCATTAATCTCAATTCTTGAAAAACAAAAAGAATTTGAGGTTTTTGTTTTTGTAACTGGTATGCATTTACAGCAAGAATACGGCTACACCTTGATTGAAATTGAAAGATGTAATTTTAAAAATATACACACTTTCGTGAATCATACGCACGAAACTACAATGGATCTTACTCTTGCCAAAACTATAGAAGGATTTTCAAGTTATTGCAATACAATAAAACCAGATATGATAGTTGTTCACGGTGATCGTGTCGAAACACTTGCGGGGGCTATTGTTGGATCCCTCAATAATATATTGGTAGCACATATTGAAGGCGGTGAGGTTTCTGGAACTGTCGATGAATTAATTAGGCATAGCGTAAGTAAATTAAGTCATATTCATTTTGTCTCAAATGAAGAAGCGGCAAAAAGATTAATTCAAATGGGAGAAATAAAAGAATCTGTGTTTACGATTGGTTCTCCCGATATTGATATTATGTTTTCAGATCAATTGCCTGATTTAGAAACTGTAAAAAAATATTATGATATTACATTTACTGATTTTTCAATTGTAATGTTTCATCCAGTAACAACCGAAATTAGTGCCATGAAGCAATATGCAGAAAACTTTGTTGCTGCTTTACTGCAAGACAATCGCAATTATGTTGTTATTTTTCCAAATAATGATTTAGGAAGTCAGTTTGTACTTAACGCTTACGGAAAATTAAGAGGAAATAGTCGTTTTAAAATTTTTCCTTCACTTCGTTTTGAGTATTTTCTAACACTTTTAAAGAATAGCCAATTTATTATCGGAAATAGCAGTGCGGGAGTTCGTGAAGCACCATATTATGGCATTCCGATTATAAACATTGGTACAAGACAGCAGAACAGAGCGGTTCATGCAGATATCATAAATGTAGATTATTCTGAAAAAGAAATTACCGAAGCTTTATCAATAATCGATTCTCATAAAGTACTAAAATCAGATGATGATTTTGGGCAAGGAAATAGTGCAGAATTATTTCTTAATTGTTTGCAGAAATCGGATATTTGGCAGCTCAATCATCAAAAACAATTTAGAGATAGTTAATGCCTAATAAAAAGATTTTTATTTTACTGCCAGATGGCGTTGGACTTCGAAATTTTGCTTTTTCTAATTTTTATAAAATAGGATTAGAAAAGAATTTCAATATAACGTATTGGAACAATACACCATTTGATTTAACAAAATTAGGTTTTGATGAAATTAAAATTGAGAATGCAAAATCTAATCAGTTAACCGACAGTTATAAGAATGCGCGAAAACACATTGAGCTTAATCTCAATAAAAAAGTAGATAATGATGCTGTTTATGATACTTATCGTTTCCCTTTTTCTTATAGAAATATAAAAACAGCAATTAAAAGTGGTTTGGCTAGATTTCTAATTACATTTTATAATTCAGAAAATGGATTGAAAAAAATTAGAAACAGCATAAAAAAACTAGAAACAAAAACCGATTTTTATAAGCATTGTTTAGAGACACTTCAAGAAGAAAAACCTGATTTTGTATTTTGTACTAATCAGCGTCCTGTTTTAGCAATTGCTCCAATTCAGGCGGCGAAAAATCTCAATATTCCAACTGGAACTTTTATTTTTTCTTGGGATAATCTGCCAAAGGCAACAATGGTTATTGAAACCGATTATTATTTTGTTTGGAGCGAACATATGAAAGCAGAGCTTCAAAAATATTATTCTTATATAAAAGAAAATCAGATTTTTATTGTTGGGACGCCCCAGTTTGAAAGCCATTTTGATCAAGAAAGTATTATTGATAAAGTGCAGTTTTTTAATCAGTACCATTTAGATTTAGATAAAAAATATATCTGTTATTCGGGGGATGATTTTGTCACTTGTCCTGATGATCCTAAATATTTATCAGACGTTGCCGATGCTGTTAGAAAATTAAACGAAGAAAATAATTCTTTAGGAATATTATTTAGACGTTGTCCTGTTGATTTTTCCAATAGATATGATGAGGTTTTGGAGAAAAATAAAGACTTAATTGTATCTGTTGATCCTATTTGGGAAAAAGTAGGTTTAGAATGGAATACTATTTTGCCAACTAAGGAAGATGTAAAATTGCTAACAAATACCATTTTTTATACAGAAATGGTTGTAAATTTAGGTTCTTCAATGGCATTTGATTATGCTTGTTTAAAAAAACCTTGTGCTTTTTTAAATTATGATGTGCCCAACAAAATTGTTCCTGATTGGTCTGTTTCTAAAATCTATAATTATGTGCATTTTCGCTCCATGCCAGATCAGAACGCCGTTATTTGGTTAAGTTCGGCAGATGAAATTGCTGCTAAAATTAAAAAAGGATTACAGACAAACGAAACTTTAGAAAGTGTTCAGAAATGGTTCGAAATTATCAACCAAAAACCGCCCGAAATTTCTTCTGCTAGAATATGGCAAGCAATAGAAACAATTCTTAATTATAAAACAATTTAATTTAGAACAAAAATCAACTAATTTATGTTTTTCAATTCTTTGGCTTTTGCCATTTTTTTACCAATCGTTTTTTTTCTTTATTGGTTTGTTTTCAATAAAAATAAAAGCTCTCAAAATGCTTTATTGATTGTTGCAAGTTATTATTTCTATTCTTGTTGGGATTGGAGATTTCTTTTTTTATTGGTTTTTTCTACATTTTTAGATTATTTCACTGGAATACAAATTGAAAAAAGCGATTCTGATAAAAAGCGAAAATTTTGGTTTTGGCTTAGTGTTTTGGTTAATTTAGGTTTTCTTGGAATCTTTAAATATTATAATTTCTTTGCCAGTTCATTTGCAGAGATGTTCACTTCTTTTGGGTTCAAAGTAAGTCCGTTTTTACTAAATGTTATTCTTCCAGTCGGAATTTCATTCTACACATTTCATGGTTTATCTTATGTAATTGATATTTATTATAAAAGAATCAAAGCCGAATATAATTTTATTGATTACTCTTTGTTTGTGAGTTATTTTCCGCTTTTAGTTGCAGGACCAATCGAAAGAGCAACACATTTATTGCCTGAATTAAAAGTAAAACGTGAATTTAATTTAGAAAAAGCAAAAGAAGGTGTTTATCAAATAGTTTGGGGTTTGGTTAAAAAAGTGGTTATTGCCGATACCTGCGCGGTTTATGCAAATGCTATTTTTGATCATTATACTTCAATGAATTCTTTCTCGTTGATTTTGGGAGCCATTTATTTTGCTTTTCAGATTTACGGAGACTTTTCTGGATATTCGGATATTGCGCTTGGTGTCTCTAAATTGTTTGGTTTAGATTTATTGAGAAACTTCAATTATCCTTATTTTTCAAGAGATATTGCAGAGTTTTGGCGTCGTTGGCATATTTCGCTTTCTTCTTGGTTTCGTGACTATTTGTATATTCCGTTAGGAGGAAGTAAAGGCGGACTTTGGATGAAAATCAGAAATACTTTTATCATCTTTATTGTCAGCGGATTTTGGCACGGTGCCAATTGGACTTACATTGTTTGGGGTTTTATTAATGCAGTCTATTTTCTTCCATTATTATTATCCAACAGCAATAGAAACAATTTAGATTCTTTTGTTTTAAAATGGAATTTAGATTCTGTAAAAACATTATTCAGCATTCTAATTACTTTTTTATTGACCTGTATTGCTTGGGTGTTTTTTAGAGCAAGAACAATTTCAGATGCCATTTTGTATTTAAAACGCATAGTAACAGATAAAAATTTTGGATTTCAATACTTAGACAATGAAAGATATAATTATGAATTGCTATTGATGATTGGTTTGTTTGTTTTGGTAGAATGGAATAACAGAAATAAGGTTGAACCAATTTCAGGAAAAAGAAGTATGTTAAAAATGGCACTTGCTATTATGGCTATAATTGCATTGGGAACCTACTCAGATTACAAAGAATTTATTTATTTTCAGTTTTAATGAAAAAGTTTTTATTATACATAATCGGTATTTTTCTGGTAGTACTTTTAGTTGCAGTTATATTAGACGGATTGTATACTTATGTTTTTATGCAGTCTAAAAATCGCGGAAAGATTGAAGCAGTTGTAAACTCACAAGAAAAAAAATATGATGTTGTTATTTTAGGATCTTCTAGAGCCAACAATCATTTTGTTTCTCAAATGTTTGAAGATAAAGGATTAAAAACATTTAATTACGGAATGAGCGGTGGACATTTATTTGAAGCGTCGTTAATGTTAAAGTTAATGATAGAAAGAAAATACGAAATAAAAAATGTAATTCTCGAAGCCGATTTAAATCTTTCGAATGATCAGGAATCAGAAGGTGTTGCCGCAAAATTTTTGCCTTACATTCATTCATCAAAAGTTATAAAAGAACATTTTTTGCCAGAAGATAATTTTAAAGAACTGTATTACATTCCTTTTTACAGATATATTAAGTTTGATTCTAAAATTGGTTTTCGTGAAGTTTATAAAATAGCAAAAGACGAAAAAACAAATGCATTAGATAATTTAGGATTTTATCCGCTGGAGAAACACAAAAATGGCAATATGAAAAATAATATTGTCAATTTGAATCCGTTGCCGCATAATAAGTATTATGAGGAAATTAAAAATCTTTGCAAAAAGAACAAAATTAATTTTATTGCTGTCATGACTCCAATGTGCGAAAATGTTGTCGGCATGAATTATTTTGACAAAGTTAAAAAAGCATATCCAGAGATTCATAATTATGAAAATGCTGTAATAGAAAATAAGTATTTCTCGTCTTGCGGACATATGACCAGCGAAGGAGCAAAGTTATTTACAGCTAAAATTATTGAAGACTTTTTTAATGCATCAAAACCACAAAAACTTGACTAAAAAGTTTTATATTATTAAAAACAATCTAAATTTTTAAAATTTGCTTAAGCCTTTTTCTGAATGAAGAAATTTCTATTTTATTTAACCACAGTTTTGTTTATTCTAATTATTACTGCAATAATTTTAGATGTTGTATATACTTCTGTGTATTTACAAAGCAGAAATAGAAATAAAATTGATCAGGTTAATAATTTAAAAAACATAAAGTACGATGTTATTATTTTAGGTTCATCTAGAGCAAATAATCATTTTGTATCTGAAATGTTTCAAAAAAAAGGACTTAAAACATATAACTATGGTATGAGTGGTTCAAGTATTTTTGAAACCTCTTTAATGTTAAAATTAATGATAAAAAATAAATGGGTAATTAAAAATTTAATTCTAGATGCAGATTTGAATCTTAGAACTGAAAATCAAACAAGTGGTATATCCAGTCTGTTTCTACCCTATATTCATACCTCAGAAATTACTAGAGAGCATTTTTGTAAGCAAGATAATTTTAATGAGATTTATTACATACCATTCTATAGGTACATGAAATATGAAGTACGCATTGGTTTTAGAGAAATGTTTATGAACGCAATTCACAAGAAAACGAGTGATATGGATAATTGGGGATACTCTAAGTTAGATGGAGTTGAGGATGGAAATATGAAAAATGACTTTTCTGATTATGAACCAATATCTCAGAATAAATATTACGAGGAAATTAAAAACATTTGTAAGATCAATAACATAAACTTTATTCCTCTAATGACACCAGTTTGTTCAAATACTATTGGTATGGATTATTTTGATAAGGTTAAAAAAGCATATCCAGAAATTCATAATTATGAAAATGCTGTAATAGAAGATAAGTATTTCTCTTCTTGCGGACATATGAATGATGCAGGTGCGAGAATTTTTACTGCTAAAATTATTGAAGATTTCTTTAGTAAGTAAAATGTCTGTCTAGAATATTAATAAATATGATAACATTTAGTAAAATAGGTAAGAAAGGAAATTTAGGAAATCAGCTTTTTCAAATAGCCTCAACTATCGGATTAGCGACTAAAAACAATCGTGAATTCGCTTTTTTACTTTGGAAATATCAAAATTCATTTAAAAATCAATTGCCTCTTTTACAAGCTGATTTTAAAGATTTTGTAAATCTAGATGAGGAAAACTATCATTGTTATGAATGGAATTTTGAGAACAAGAATTATGATATTACAGGTTGGCTCCAAACAGAAAAATATTTTGATTCGAATCTAACAAAACACTATTTTGAGTTTTCAGATTCTTTGAAAGATAAAATAGAAAGATTATATCAGAAAGCATTCGAAAAAAGAACAATTTTAATTTCTATAAGAAGAGGTGATTTTGTTCATCATAAAGATTATTTTCAGACTCCAATAAATTATTATTTAAATAGTTTAGCAACTTTTTTTCCAGATTGGAATTCGTCTAACCTAATTATTTTAAGTGACGATATAAACTATTGTAAATTTCATTTTTCATTTTTAGAAAATGCTTTTTTTGGAGATGGATTAAATGAAATTGAACAGCTTTGTCTCGGAACAATGTGTGACGATTTTATAATAGGTAATTCTACTTTTTCTTGGTGGACGGCTTGGCTAGGCGAAAAAAAGGATTCGAAAATTATAAGACCTTTAAAGAATTTTGACGGAGAGAAAAGCAAAATACTTAATGATAAAGATTATTATCCGGAAAGATGGACAAGATACAATCATTTAGATCAAAAAATTCAATTTACAGATTTAGCATTTGTCATCAATTCAGAAAAGAATACAGAAGAATTGAAAACATATTTGACTAATTATTTTCATGCAGAAATCATTTTAAAAGAAAATGATTTTCAATCTCAAAAGAATAGTTATTTTATAAATAAGGATTATTTTTTGCCACCGCTCTTAATTTATTTTTCTTATTTGAAGTTAAAAAACTCCGATATCAATTTGATAGTTAATAATGAAATAAATGTATTTGCAGTTTCTAAAACATTGAATTACGATGAGTTTGACTTACAGAAAGATTTCGGTTTTTTTTCACGAATATTTTCATTTTCAAAACATAAAAACATAAATAAAAACGATAGTAAAGACATTTATTTAAAACGAAACATTCAGTTTACAGATGAAAGTTTTAATGAAAATGAAGTGGTAATAGATTTTTCTGCTGGCAGATTTCTTAACGTTGGCGGTTATAACTTTAGTTTTAAAAGATTTGTAAAAAGAAAAGAAAATGATTTAAAACGAACGATAAAGAAAATATTGAAGATAAAAAAATGAAAACAGATTTACACGTTGCCTACATTGTATCGCACTATCCTCACAAAGCTTTCGGGCATGATGGCGGAATAGGCACGAGCGTTTATACTTTGGTTGAAAAACTAAGAAAATCAAACGTAAAAGTTTCTGTTTTTGTTTACGGGCAAGAAAAAACATTTATCATAGAAGAAGAAAATGTTACCATTTATAGTCTAGATGATAGAAAAGGAAAGTATTTTAATTTTTATTTGAATAGAAAGAGAATCGAAAAATTTATTAAAAATACTATCCGAGAAAAAAATATAGACATAATAGAAGCTCCAGATTGGACAGGAATTACGGCTTTTATGCATTTTAAAATTCCGTTGATAATTCGTTTTCACGGAAGTGATGCCTATTTCTGTCATTTGGATGAAAGAAAACAAAAGCTTAAAAATTTCTGGTTCGAAAAACTGGCTATAAATGGAGCAAAAGCATTTATTGCGCCAACCCAATTTGCAGGCGAACTTTCTAAACGTCTTTTTAATATAAAAAGAAAAGAAATCAAGACTATTCATTATGGTTTGGATCTTCAGAATTTTGAGAATGAAACTCCAGAAAATTTTGAAAAAGATTTAATCTTGTATGCAGGAACTTTAATTAGAAAGAAAGGAGTTTTAGAACTTCCGACAATTTTTAAGAATGTCCGAGCAGATTTTCCAAATGCTAAATTAATTTTAATTGGAGGAGATGCTCCCGATTTAAAAACAAATTCAAAATCAACTTGGGAATTAATGAAAGACCTTTTTACCGAAGATGATTTACAAAATGTAACCTATTTGGGGAGAATTCCATACAATGAAATTCAGAATTACATTAAGAAAGCAAACGTGTGTGTGTTTCCAACTTTTGCAGAAACTTTAGGTATGGTAACTATCGAATCTATGGCAATGAAAAAAGCTGTTGTAAATAGTAATATAGGATGGTCGCAGGAACTAATTGTTGATCAAGAAAGTGGTTTTTTGGTGCATCCTTCAAACCATGAATTATATGCCGAAAGAATTAAACAAGTTTTAAGCGATACTGAGTTTGCTCAAAAAATCGGTAAATCTGCAAGAATACGAGTGGAACAAAAATTTGATATAGATAAACTTGTACTTGAAAATATTGCATTTTATAAAAATATCTTAAATATAAAAAAGAACTAAAGTGATAATTGTTTATCATCAAAATAATAAAATTGTCGAAGTTGATTTTGAAGGAAAAAACATTCCGTTTTCCTCAAAAAGCATTGCGTCAAATTTATTTCAATTAGCCGAAGAATATCCTCAAGAGCTTATTGTTTGGTGTCGTTTGGATGTGAAAACAAATATGAATAAAGAGAAATTTCAAGAAATTTTTCATCATAAAAAAATCGCGGCATCTTACAATTTGTCTACAAATCCTTTTTTGCCAGAAACAATTGGTTATGTAGACGAGTCTCCAATGCTGAATGTCAAAGAAAAGGTTAGTTATCCAACTTGGAGGTTAAGCGGAGATATTGGCGGAATTTATTCGGAAGTTTTAAATGCTTTAAAAAATCAAGTTAAAAAAGATTCAAATTTTGATTACTTTTTGCATTCAATGGCAAAATTGGCTTCGCTAATCGGGCTTTTATGTTATTCGGAACCATTATTAGTTAGAGATTCTTCTAAGAAAATTGAAACTAAAAAGAATAATAACTTTTTAATTTTCCGCTTTGTAAAACACCATTACAGAGCGCGTTGGACTTTGCTATTGTTTCTAGATTTATTAGTCTACGAAAAAAAAATCGCCATACTTCCATTTATCTTCAGTCTTGGTTTCAAGACACGTTTTCTAAATGAAGATTTATTGGATAATATTAAAGTTCAGTCAACTAAGAGAATAATCGATAAAAAAACAATCGATGTTATTATTCCAACAATTGGAAGAAAAACCTATTTGTACGATGTTTTAGAAGATTTATCAAAACAGAGTCATTTGCCAGAGAATGTTATCATAGTTGAACAAAATCCTGATGCGAATGCTATTTCAGAATTAGATTTTTTAACTAACGAAAACTGGCCTTTTACTATAAAACATACTTTTACGCATCAAACAGGAGCTTGTAATGCTAGAAATTTAGCTTTAGCTCAAGTTACAAGCGAATGGGTTTTTTTAAATGATGACGATAATCGATTTGAATCTGATTTGATAGAGAAAACATTTGAGAATATTAGGCTTTATGGCTGTTCGGTAGTGCTGACATTTTACCCGATTTCTGGACAGAAATTGATTGAAAAAAAAGTGTGTCAGGCGTATATTTTTGGATCAGGAAATAGCTTTTTTAAAGCCACTGCATTAGAAACTGTTAAGTTCAACAAAAGTTTAGAATTTGGTTATGGTGAAGATACAGAATTTGGACTTCAGTTGCGTAATGCGGGTTTTGATGTAATTTATTTTCCCGATCTTGTCATTAATCATTTAAGAGCTCCGATGGGAGGTTTTCGTACCAAACCAATTTTAGCGTGGCAAGATGAGATTATTCAGCCAAAACCTTCTCCAACAATAATGTTCTTTAAATTAAATAATCTTACTTCTCAGCAATTGATGGGATATAAAACCGTACTTTTTTTTAAGTTTTATAAAGTACAGCAGATTAAAAATCCAATAAAATATTTTTTTAACTTTCAAAAGCAATGGAAAGCAAGTGTTTTCTGGGCAGTAAAATTAAAAGGTAATTCTTAAAATAAAAGAATGATAAAATCGATTTTCATCAATTCTCCTTCTGAGAAACAAGTTTATGTTTTTGATAATAGTCAAAAGCATAAACTGATAATCGATATGAGTAAAATACAACTTTCAGATTGTAATTCTTTTGATATCGAGATTGTATTTGAATTGCCAATTAGTGAGTTTCGAAATCACGATTATACTTGGGTAAATTGCAAACAAGAAAGAATTGCAAATGAATTTTGCCCTAAAATTCTAAAACTGCAAAACGGACAATTGGTTCAATCTAATATTACTTCTGGAATTTGGGAAACAAATAAAAATAAACCTCATGTTTTGCTGTGGCGTTTTAATCCTGAATATTCGGCGCCATTAACCAATTATACAGGCTCGGCAAACATGAAAAAGATTGTCGCTGCTGATAGAAAACAATATTTTTCAGAAAATCCGGCTCTTTTATTTCCATTAAGTGCTATTGAATTTAGTAGATCCAAATACCCGTTTACGGCAATTACATGTTTTACAGATCATTGTGATTTTGATACAGCAGATAATTTAGAAAAACAGAGAAAGTTTTTTAAAGAGAATGGTATTAAAGTTACAAAAGGATTTTTTCTTAACCATTTTTCAAAACGTGCAGACAATGCGTCTTTTGAGAATGATAGAAAGGAACTTTTAAAATGGAAGGAAGATAAACATGAATTGTGTTATCATTCTTTGTCTCAATCTATAAAGTCTCAAGAAGATAGTTTTGAAGATTTTAAACAATTTACACCGCCGTTAAACGATTTAAAAGTTTGGATCGATCACGGTTTTCAGCCTTATAATTTTTCTCTTTTAAAGAAAAACAAACTGACAAATGAAAGGTTTGAGGAAATTTTAAATAATAAAAACATTAATGTCCTTTGGAATTATATCGATTCTGGTACCGCTACGACCGGTGTAATAAATCAATTGAATACGCAACATTTTACTTTAAGAAGTTTTTTAGTAGGGAATAAAGATTTAGGCTTAGTAAAGAAATTGCAGCTAATGATTAAGAATATTATTTTTCATTATTATAATAATGATGAAATAATTCTTAAATATAAAAATACTGCGGGCAATTTTAAAAAAGCCGTTCTTCAAAGAAAGTTAGGTTCAGTAATTCCTTTTGTAAAAAACTTTTTAAGTCTTGGCACTTCTCTTTTTTCGATACTTTTATTTTGGCGAAAGGTTAGAAACAAGCCTTATAAATTGGCAAAATATTCACCAATTATTTTCAAACATACCATAAAAGAAAATGAGTTTTATGTTTTTCAAACTTTGGAAATGTTAGATTTTAAAAAGTCTTTGTCAAAAAACAATTTAAATACTTTAGTAGACGAAAAAGGTATTTTTATAGCTCATACTTATTTTTCAGTTCCAATGAAATATCATATTGGCAGACTATTTTTAGATGATAAGACTGTTAATTCTAAAGTGTCTGAAAATTTTAAGATTTTGGGAGAAAAAATCCAGAATCAAGAAATTTGGAATCCTACACTTTCAGAATTAATTGAATATTGGAGCGATTTTGAAAAGATAATTTTAGATATCGATTCGCAAGGAGAATTATTTTGGAGACAGGATTTAGGTTTAATTTCAAGAAAAATAACCTAATGGCACTAATTTTTACAAAAGAACAAGAATGGCTAGAAAAATGGGATCAGTTTGTTAGTGATAACAATGCCAGTCATTTGGTATATTCAGATTGGTTAAAATCATACGAGTCATATGGTTTTGATTTTGAAATTGGAATTTTCGTCGACAATGAAAAAATAATAGGTGGTTATGGTGCGGTTATTCCCAAAATTGCTTTTTTAAAGTTTTATATCCTTCCTTATGGACCGATTGTTTTAAAAGAAAATAGGTCAATTTGGGAAGAACTTATTCTGGCAATAAAAAAACGATCTAATGAAATAAAATCCTGTTATTGCCAAATTGCCTTGCCTTACTCTGAAAAAAATCAAATTGAAAAGATTCAAAGAGATTTTTTGGAGCATCTTAATTTTAAAAAAGGAAATTATTTCAAATATGTTTTTTCTTTTGCTGGTTTAAACTGGATTGATTTAAGAAAATATAAATCGGCTGAAGAGGTTTTAATGGATTTTAAGTCCTCGGTAAGACGTGACATTAGAAATGCATCTCGAAAAGATAGTACAATAGAATATTTTTCTAAACCAGAACAAATAGAATTGGCCTATAAAGTATGCCAAGAAAATGCAAATAGAGCAAATTATCCTATTAGAGACTGGCAAGATGTAAAAGAAACAATCTTTGCTTTAATTGAAAAACAGAATGCTAAATTTATAGTGGCGAGTAAAGATGGTGAAATAAAAGGTGCTATTTTTATAATAAAGACAGGAAAATATTATACGTATATATTTGGCGGTACCAAGAAAGAGAAACCAGATTTGCTGACGGGGCATTTATTACAATGGGAAGCAATTAAATTATCCCTTTTGGAAAATTGCGTAGGATATAATATTTCTTTAGGGGGGTCAAAAGGAGTTCGAGAGTTTAAAAATGGATTCAATACAAATGAAATCTTAAATGAAAATTCTAAATATTATTTTATAAATAATAGAATATTATTTTTTATCTATATTTCTTTAGAAAAATATGTGAAGCCTTACAAAGGGAGAATAGCTGGAATTTTACGATCTGTAAAAAATAAAAAATAAATAATGAAAATAGAAAATAAAAACTTTTGGGAGAAAGAAGAAGTTATTGCTACTCAAGACATGACGACATTTATTTCAGATTTGGAGAAATTCATGTTTGAAAGTAGTGCAAAACGTTATTCCAATTTTGGGGAAATAAAGCAAATTAAAGCTTTTGGATGTGGCACAGGAAGAGAAGTGAAAGGAATCGCTACTTTTTTTAAACCCAAAAAAATTATTGCCTCAGATATTTCAGAAAACATGATAAAAAAATGTAATGAGAATTTGAAAAGCTGGGGAATAGATTCTATTACTGAAACTCTTGTTTTAGATGCAAAAGATTTTACTAATGTTAAAGACAGATTTCAATTAGCAACAGTGCTAAATAGTATGCTGACTTATGTTGCTGCAAGAGAAGATCGGTTAAAGATTTTTGAAAATATACATCAAATTCTTGTCCCAAATGGTGTAATAATTGGTGCCGTTCATAATCAAGTAGGAGTTCCTGCAAAAACGATATATTTTAAATTAAGAAGTCTTTTTTCCATTTTTTTGGGAGAAAAAGTTGGAAATAGATATACAGGTTTCAAAGGTTTTAAAGTTGCGGGATATTATTATACAAAAAAAGGACTTATAAAAGATTTAGCCCAAATAGGATTTAAAGACATTGAAATCTATTCTATGGAAGAATATTTTGCTTTAGACGGTAGAAAATATGATAGAAAGAAAGGCTATAATAATTTAATATTTATTGCCTCAAAATAATTTTAATGAAATATTCCTTAATAATTTGTACGTACTTACGACCAGAACCACTGTTTAAGTTGCTCCAGTCTATTCAAAAGCAGATTATATATCCAAATGAAATTGTAGTTGTTGATGGTTCGACAAATAACGAAACAGAAAATCTTTTACAGGAAAATCTTTTTCTAAATCTTAAATATTTTAAAGTAAAAGATGAAGATCGAGGTTTAACAAAACAACGTAATTTTGGAATTTCAAAAGTAAATTCTGATTCCGAAATTATCTGTTTCCTTGATGATGATACGGTTTTAGAGCCAGAGTATTTTGCAGAAATTATTAAAATTTTTCAAAATGATAAATTGGTTGCTGGAGTTGGCGGTGTAGCAATCAATGAAAATAAATGGAAACTCCAACAAGAGGGCGTTCATTACAGCAATAAAAAATATTATTTGTTTGAAGGATATTTTTATCCTGAAGGACTGAGAAATATTGTTAGAAATTATCTTGGTCTTGCGTCAAATTTAGGACCAGGAAAAATGCCTTTGTATTCTCACGGAAGGACTTGCGGGTTTCCTCTAACAGGCAAAACATACGAAGTTGATTTATTGATTGGAATGTCAATGTCTTTTAGAAAAACAGTTTTTAACGAAATTAAATTCTCTAAATTCTTCGAAGGTTATGGTTTATATGAAGATGCAGATTATAGTTTACGAGCTTTAAAGTTTGGCAAAAACGTAATTAATACAAATGCCCGATTAAGTCATTTTCATGATCCAGCAGGAAGGCCAAATCATTACAAATATGGAAAAATGGTTGTTCGTAATGGTTGGTATGTTTGGAGGATTAAAAATCCACAACCAAACTTTAAAGATTTCTTGAAGTGGCATGCTATAACTATTTTGTTAACCTTTATTAGATTTAGTAATGTGCTAACTGAAAATGATAAAAAGGCAACTTTAAGAGAAGCAATAGGCAGAACTGTAGGCTGGTGGAGTTTGGTTTTTAATAAACCAACTGATAAGACAAAATAGAGAAGTGTATTTATGTCTCTTATCTAAACAAAAAATAAGATGAAATTAGAAATATTAACTTGGACACATCATTTAAATCAGCTGATATATGGTTATTTTTACTTTTGCAAAAGCGAAAAAATACCAGTAAATATTGTTAGAAATGAGGGAGTATTACATAGTGGAGCCATATTGACTGTTGGCAGTAAACGTATTTTTTTTGATTATTCTGATTCGCCAGAATTTATAGATTCGGTTGATTTGTACGATTATTATTTTAAGAGATCGCTTCGAGAAGAAAACCATAAGAAAAATATTTATCCTTTAAATTTTAATATTCCACTAGCATATAAAAGTCATTTATTGGTAAAGAATTTAAAATCAGATCTATTGTTTCATAAAGATAGTAGAACAGAAGTGATTAGGGCAATAGATCGATTTTCATTATTCACAAATTCTTCACATGCTGTTTTAGATGTTAAAAGATATCCGAAGATAGTAGAAGATTTTGGTGGAAACATAATTTTTCATACCCGATTATGGAATCCCGATAATCATGCTGATACAGATGAAAAAGAACGTAGAAAATTTCAAAATGAATTTAGAATTAACGCTTGTCGTCTGTTAAAGAAAGAATACAAAAATGCTTCGGTTGGATTGTTTGCTGATCAATTTGCAGAAAAGCTGGCGCCGGATTTAATGTTAGATTCAAAACATTCGAATAAAAATAATTATTTTAAAATGTTGAGTAAATTTAATATTTGTGTAGCCGATGATGGACTTAAAGATACTCCAGGCTGGAAAATTGGAGAATATTTATTGTTTGGAAAATCGGTAGTTTCAACGCCTCTCAATATAGCTGTTGATGATTTTAAAGAACACATCAATTACGAAAAACTTAGCAACCGTAATGCTTATCAAGAATTGCCTGAAAAAATAGAATATTTGCTTTCGGGAAAGAAATATCTAGAAATGGGACAAAATAATTTACTTTGGAGCGAGAATTACCTGCATCCTAAAAATTACATAAAAAGAATATTGTCGATATTAGAAAAATAGATTTAATAAATAAATGAAATTTACAATAATTACACATGTTAATCATATTCAGCGAGCTAATAATTATTTTGGCTATGCTCCTTATATTCATGAAATGAATATTTGGTTTAAGTATGTTGATGAGGTAATTATTGTCGCTCCAATGCAAAAAGTATCACCAACCGCAATTGATAGTTCTTATAAACATGAGAAAATAGATTTTAGAAAAGTACCCCATTTTAGCTTTACTAGTTTTAGCAGAATATTCAGTTCGGTTTTGAAGTTGCCAATTATTTTTTGGAAAGTGTTTTTTGCAATGAAAGATGCAGATCACATCCATCTTCGTTGCCCAGGAAATATGGGATTAATTGGCTGTTTTGTCCAAATTTTGTTTCCTTATAAAATTAAAACAGCAAAATACGCAGGTAATTGGGATTCTAAAAGTAAGCAGCCATTTACCTATAATATTCAAAAATGGATTTTAAGCAACACTTTTTTGACTCGAAATATGGAAGTACTTGTTTATGGAAATTGGGAAAATCAATCTAAAAATATAAAACCATTTTTTACAGCAACTTATTCAGATTCAGAGAAAGAAGTTTTAGTTAAACCAATTTTAAATCCAGTAATTAATTTTGTTTTTGTTGGAAGTTTGGTTTCTGGTAAGAATCCGTTGTATGCAATAAAGTTAGTTGAAAAATTAGCAAAGAAAGGTAAATCGGTAATTTTAAATTTATACGGCGAAGGCGAAGAAAAAGAAAATTTACAAAATTATATTCGAAAAAATAATTTGCACGATTTTATCTTCCTTCATGGAAATAAAAATAAAGAAACAGTTAAGATTGCCTATCAGAAAAGTCATTTTGTGATTTTACCATCACAAAGTGAAGGCTGGCCAAAAGCTATTGCTGAAGGAATGTTTTGGGGATGCGTTCCATTGGCAACAAAAATTTCATGTGTTCCTTTTATGCTTGATTTTGGAAATAGAGGTGTTTTATTAGAAATGGATTTAAATCAAGACATTAATCAAATTGAAAACATTATTTCTGATGAGAATAATTTTAGAAACAAAAGTATTCTCGCGCAAAACTGGTCTCAATATTATACTTTGGAATTTTTTGAAACCGAAGTAAAAAAACTTTTATTGAAATGAGAATTGTTCAAATTATAGATTCTTTAGAGACTGGAGGCGCAGAAAGAATGGCGGTTAATTATGCAAATTCGCTTTCAGGTCTAATTGAATTTTCGGGTTTAATTGCTAGTCGAAAAGAGGGTTTGCTTCGAAATTATATTAATGAAAATGTTTCTTATTTATTTCTAGAAAAAAAATCAAGTTTCGATTTAAAAGCTGTTTTTCGATTAAAAAAATATTTGAAAAGTAATAAAATTGACGTAATTCATGCACATAGTTCTTCGTTTTTTATTGCTGTTTTGATAAAGTTTATAATGCCAAAAATTAAAATTGTATGGCATGATCATTATGGAATTTCGCAAAATTTAGAATTAAGAAAAAATCTAGTTCTCAAATGGAGTTCCTATTTTTTTTCAGGAATTGTCTCTGTGAATTTATCGCTTAAAAAATGGGCTGAAAATTATTTGAAATGTTCAGAAGTAATTTACCTTCCTAATTTTATCCAGAAGTCAAATGCAGTTGCAAAACCAGTAGAATTGAAAGGTATAGATGGAAAAAGAATTATTTGTGTCGCTAATTTACGTCCTCAAAAAAATCACGAATTATTAATTGAAAGCGCTTTTCATATCCAGAAAAAATTTCCAGACTGGACTTTTCATTTAGTCGGAAAAGATTTTAATGACACTTACAGCGAAGAATTAAGAAGTAAAGTAAATAAGCTGAAACTCAATGATACCATTTTCTTTTATGGAGCTTTAGATAATACTCAAAAGCTGCTTGAAAAATCTGAAATAGGAGTTTTAACATCACTTTCTGAAGGACTTCCGTTGGCTCTTCTCGAATATGGTTTGTCAGGATTGGCGGTCGTTGCAACAAAAGTGGGCGAGATTCCAAAAATAATTTATTCAGAAAATGAAGGTTTTTTAATTGAATCGAATAATGTAAATCAATTAGTAAATTCAATCGAAAAATTAATCGAAGATGGAGATTTGCGAAAAGAAAAAGGAAGCTGCTTAAAATCTTTTGTAGAAGAACATTTTAGCGAAAAGTCAATTTTAACAGACTATTTACAGTGGTTAAAATCTTTGACTACTTTTGCAAAGTAAATAAACGTATCAATGAAAAATACAAAATTCAGCTACTTAGCCTTAATCATTATTCATGCTTTAATAGCTATGGCTGTTTTTGTTGTTCCTTTTCTGTCAAAAATATACAGTGCATTAATTCTTATTGTAGGTTTTATTATCGTTTACCAGACAAAAAATAGAAATAACGAAGTTTTATTGGTTGCCGCATATCTGGTTGGAGCTGAGGTTTTTTTGAGAATGACTGGAGGGAATTTTAATAATGAGTATGTAAAATTCGCTGTAACTTTCTTTATGCTGATGGGAATGTTCTACAGCAATTTCTCTAGCATTGGATTAATTTATTGTTTTTTTCTGGTTTTATTAGTCCCAGGTATTTTAATGACCACTGCTGTTTCAGATCCTTCTATAGACATAAAAAAAGCATTGTTTTTTAATTTATCGGGACCTGTGTGTTTGGCAATGGCAGCTATATACACAATTAAAAGAAATATATTGTTTTCTGATTTTCAAAATATATTAATTGCGATGGGCTTGCCTGTCATTTCAACAACAGTATATTTATTTTTATATAATCCTAGCGTTAAAGATGTAGTAACGGGTACGCAATCAAATTTTGAAACTTCTGGAGGTTTTGGTCCAAATCAGGTTTCGACTATTTTAGGTTTAGGAATGTTTGTGTTTTTTAGCCAGTTGATACTATTTTCAAAGTCGAAAAAACTGATGATTATAAATGCCAGTCTACTAATTTTTATAACATATAGAGGATTGGTAACTTTTTCTAGAGGTGGAATTATTACAGGTGTAGCAATGATTTGTTGTTTGTTGTATTTTTTGTATCGAAATTCAAATGCAAAAGGAAGGAGTAAATTTGTATTAATATTCGCAATGACCGCTTTAATGGGAGTTGGCGTTTGGACTTATTCTTATTTTCAAACTTCAGGATTAATTGAGAAAAGATATGCTAATAAAGATGCATTAGGAAGAGAAAAAAAAGACCGTTTAGGGGGAAGAGAAGAAATTATGGATGCCGAAATAAAACTTTTTCTTAATGATCCAGTTTTAGGTGTTGGTGTAGGATTAAGTAAATACAGACGATTAGAGTTAATGAAGGAAGAAGCAGCATCTCATAATGAAATTACCAGAATGCTTTCCGAACATGGTATATTTGGAATTTTTGGTTTCTTAATATTATTTGTAACCCCATTTATACTTTATCTCAATAATCGCCAACATTTATATTTTCTGTCCTGTTTAGTTTTTTGGCTATTAACTATAAATCATGCGGCAATGCGAACGGCAGCACCAGCTTTTATATATGCACTTTGTTTGCTTTCTGTTAAAATCAAGATTCCAGAAAAAATCCAAAATGCTGATAGTTAAGTTCTTTTTTTACAATACATTTGCTCAACCCAATCGATTCTAAAAAATAACATACTACATGCCTACCGCCAGCAAAATGCATTTTGAAATTTCAGAAAGAAAAGTTCTTCTTTATCTTTTTGACGCTCTATTTGTTTTTACTGCTCTTTATTTTCTTAGCCTTTTATTCGATTATCAGTATTACGTTTTAGAAGATGGCAAATATTTAAAATCTTTTTTGTTAGTTGCTTATATCTATATTTTTGGTAATATTTTCGAAATCTATAATCTACAGACAGCAAGTAATCAGTTTCAGATTTTGCGTAACGTTGTTTTAACTTCAATAACTTCAGTTACAGTATATTTACTTACTCCAGTTTTATCACCAGAACTTCCTAAACAGCGATTAATTATCATTATTTTCTATTTTACTGTTTTGAGTTCTTTGTTATTGTGGCGATTTTTTTATGTGTATTTTCTAGCTTCTTATCGTTTTGTTCAAAATGTAGTTTTAATTTGCGATCAAAGTGAGGTCGAAGAATTAGTTTTAGGACTCGAAAATGTCGATCCGCATTATAAAATTATAGGTTTTGTAAACTCGGATTCATTAGCAGATCAAAATTTAGATTTTCATTATGTGAAAGAAATAAAAAAAGAAGATTTAGAACTTTTTGTTATTACACATAATATTTCAGAAATTGTTATTGCATCACAAAAAACAGACGGAATTACGGCAGACTTATATCAGCAACTGCTTCATTTATTAGAAAACGGAAATATAATTCGAGAATATACACAAGTTTACGAAAGTAAAACACAGCGAATTCCGGTACAATATATCGGACGAGATTTTTATCGTTTTTTTCCATTTAGCAGAAGCAATAATAACAGATTATATTTGTTATTGATTCGATTAATGGAGCTTTTCTTTTCTTTGTTCGGATTGATGATTTGTTTAGTTCTTATTCCAATAATTTTAATTGCTAATTATTTCGCAAATAAAGGAAGCCTTTTTTATACGCAAGAACGAATAGGTAAAAATGGGGTTGTTTTCAAAATTTACAAGTTTAGAACTATGACCTCAAATTCAGAAACGGATGGAGCTGTTTTTGCAATGCACAATGATAAAAGAGTTACTCCTTTTGGTAAATTTATGCGAAAATCAAGAATTGATGAACTTCCTCAGTTTATTAATGTTTTAAAAGGAGATATGGCCGTAATTGGGCCAAGACCTGAAAGACCATTTTTTGTTGAAGAAATTGCAAGCGTAATGCCTTTTTATGAAACGCGTCATGTTATCAAACCTGGACTTACAGGTTGGGCGCAAGTAAATTATTCTTATGGAGAATCGATTGAAGAAAGCTTGATAAAACTTCAATACGATCTATATTACATCAAACATAGAAGTGTGTTTCTAGATTTGAGCATTACTTTAAAAACGATTACTACAGTTTTGTTTTATCGCGGTCAATGATTAAATTATAATAGGAATTGGTCTTTTGTTTCGAATTGCTGTTCTAACCAAAACAACACCGCTTGTGATAATTAATGGCAATGTAATAAAGAAGTGTGCTTTGTTGATTAAAAACAAAAAGTAAATCATTAAAAGAACAAAATTGATTAATGAAAATCGATAAGTCCATAATTTGTTTTTGAAAGCAGAGAATAAAACTAAAACCAATAAAAGCGGACTGAAAAGTAAAACATTATAATTCATAGCCAATTCTTGGTGAAAAGAATAAAATCCCATAACGACAAAAAATATTCCGATTAAAGATAAAATCAAAAAGTAAATTTTGTCAACTCCTTTGCTTCTCGCGAAAATAACAAACAGCAAAATAAACAAGTACGTATAAATATTATTCCACCAAGATGTTGGAGTTTCTTTAGTAAATTCTAATAAGGTTTTGCTTTTTCCAGCCAATGACTTATTTTGAAAAGTTGTTTTTTCTAAGCTATTTTTTAATTCAAATGGCAGAAAAATTCTAGTTCCCATTTGATCTACTTTTGTTCCGAAAATGATGCTCGTTCCTAATTGATCGTAAAAATGACCATTAAAATAAGGAAACAGGATAGAACGATACGTTTTATCGGTATCTTCTTTTTTAGTAATTACAGTCTTTCCTAAAGATTTATTGATAACATCAACTACCATTGAAGTGCAGTTTTTATCAATAAATTTATAAGTATAATAACGCTCTTCAGAAGCTAAAACAGCATTTAATTCGTCAAAAAGCTTTTGTTTTAAATCTTGAGGAATCAATAATTCTTGCTCAAAAATGCTTCTTTTTTCATAAGTGTACTCATTGTAAAAATCTGCATATGAGTGAACTGTAGCAAAATATTGTAAATCTCCTTTTGCGAATTTTAAAACGAAATTTGGTGTTCTAAAATCAAAAGTTCCGTAATTATACACAACATCAAAATTGTTGCCCGGATCAGAAACTCTAAGACCAGTATGTCCAAAATAAGAATAAGTTTCGTTGCCAAGTCCACACGTAAGAACACTTATTTTAGCTTCTTTAGATAAAGGTAAACTTTGGCTAAAACCGATGAAGCTCAGCAAGAAGAATAAAATAAAAAGTGTTTTTTTGAAAATGACAGTTTTCATGATTTAATTTTTTTTTGAATTTTATGATTTAGAAAATTATCTAAAGATTCCTAAATCTACTTTTAATGAAAAAATATTAGAATACAAGGCTGTACTTTGGTTTCCTAAATCTGTCAAAGCATAATCAATTTGAATGCCTTTATATCTAAAACCTAATCCGATATTGGGTTGAAAATTTAATTTTTCGGTGTTATCTAATTGCGTTACATTCTGAAAATTTCCTACGCCAGCTCTCACAAAAACTAAATCAGTATAACCAAATTCAAACCCTAGAGCTGGGTCTATACTTGCTACTTTTGATGAAATAATATCATTAGTCTGTTCAAATCTCATATTTAAGTTTGCAGAAGTAACAAGACTGTAATCGTTATGAAAATCAAATCTTTTAGAAACTCCTAATTGTGCTTTTGGCAACGTAATTTCTGTGCTTTCTGGTAAAGTGTTGTTTTCTCCCGGAATTGCATTGGCAATTTTAGCATATTCTTCTTCGTCAATATTCCAAACATTATAAGTTGTTGTAATGTCACGAAGCATTAATCCAAATTTCCAATTGTTTCTTTCAAATTGGAGTCCGATATCAAATCCAAATCCCCAAGAATTGGCAAATTTTCCAATCACTCTTCGAATAACTTTTGCATTGACGCCATATTGAAATCCGTCAACAGGAAGTTTTCTGGCATAAGAAAAAGTAAAACCATAATCGGCGGTAGAAAATAAACGGATTCGGTTATAATCAATGTTTCCTTGACTGTCAATTAATTGAGTGGTATCCATAATGTCGTCTACTCCAAAACGAATCATCGAAATTCCCCAAGCGCTTCTGTCATCAATCGGACTAGCGTAACCGATATAATCGTATTGTGCGATATTAGCAAAATAACTGGCATGCATTAAAGCAATTTGATGATCTTCTAGATTTGTTAAACCCGCTGGATTCCAATAAACTGAATTTACATCATTTGTAGAAGCCGTAACTGCGCTCGACATTCCTAGTGCCGCAGCATCAACTCCAATATTCATAAATTCATTCGAATATTTTCGAACGGTTTGTGCATATTGAGAAGTAAAACTCCAAAATAATATAAATGCTAAAAGTTTTTTCAAAAGCTCTTTTTTTACAGACCTGAACAGGTTTTAAATTTTTATCAAAAATATAATATTTTACTCATCTATTAAGTTCGTTTCTTCAAATATTCTGAAAGTCGGAATCAGAAATAAAAAACTATGAGAAAAACTCGTTTTGCATCGAGTTATTATGCTAAATTTGTTCTCTGCCATTATCAAAATTTCAAACTATGAATATCAAAAAGCACATTCCAAATCTAATCACATTAATTAATCTTTTCTGTGGCTGTGTCGCAATTGTTTATGTTTCTCAGAATAATTATTTAATGGCATTTTACATGGTTTGCTTAGGAATCTTTTTCGATTTTTTCGATGGGTTTTTTGCGAGATTATTCAAAGTTTCAAGTCCGCTTGGATTGCAATTAGATTCTTTGGCGGATATGGTAACAAGCGGTGTAACGCCCGGATATGTTATGTATAGTATGTTTAATGATAGCGCACACGAATTCGGAACCCATCCAGCAATTCCATTTTTAGGTTTTATTATTACTTTGGGTTCTTGCTATCGTTTGGCTAATTTTAATATCGATACACGCCAAACGGATTCTTTTATTGGTTTGCCTACACCTGCAAACGCATTGTTTATTTTAAGTCTTCCTCTAGTTATTTCTTTTTCAGATTCATTAATGATTTTGGAAATCTTAACCAATCAATGGGTTTTATTGGTAATCACACTATGCAGCGCTTATATTTTGAACGCCGAAATTCCGTTATTTTCTTTAAAAATTAAAAAATTTAGTTTTAAAGAAAATGCACTTCAAATTATATTTTTAATCGTTTCGGTTTTAATGGTCATTTTACTGCATTACATTGCAATTCCGTTAATTATTGTTTTTTATGTATTGCTTTCAATTATCAATAATCTGTTTTTGAAAAAGTAATTCTGTTTAATGGCAAGAAAAACAACTTACCGTAAAACATATTCTAGAAAACCAGCTGGAAGATCTCTTTTAAGCAAGGTTTTTCGAGGACTTTTGCTGCTATTCTTTTCGTGTTTATTTATCGGAATAATTTACCATTATCGTAAAGGACTTGCTTATTATTTAGGTTTTAAATCGGAAAAAGTTTTAGACGAAGATGAGGTTGATAAACATCTTTCGGATGTGCGAAATATTCGTGTTTTAGAAAATCATAAAGGAAAAGTAGTCGGAATTGACGTTTCTGAATTTCAGGGAAAAGTCGATTGGGAAGATGTTGAAATCCTAGACGAAAAATATCCTGTGCAATTTGTGTTTATTCGTGCAACAGCGGGAAATGATCGCGTTGACAGACAATTTAAAAGAAATTGGGAAGGAGCAAAAGAAAACAAAATAATGCGTGGGGCTTATCATTATTATCGTCCAAACGAAAATTCTATAGAACAAGCCGATCTTTTTATTAAAACTGTAAAATTGCAAAAAGGAGATCTTCCTCCAGTTTTAGATATCGAAAAATTACCCAAAAATCAGCCTTTAGACAGTTTAAAGAAAGGCTTAAAGCGTTGGCTAATTAAAGTTGAAAAACATTATCAGGTTCGCCCAATTATTTATTCGGGAGAAAGATATTATTCTGATTTCTTAAAAGAAGAATTTGGAGATTATTTATTTTGGATTGCGAACTATAATTTCTATAGAGAAAAAATCGAAGACGATTGGCTGTTCTGGCAGTTTACAGAAAAGGCTTCTTTGCCAGGAATCAAACATCGAGTTGATGTTAATATTTATAACGGAGATATAGAGCAGTTGCAGTTTATTACTGTAGAATAGTTTGCAGTCACAGTCGCAGTTTTCAGTATTTTTTTTGTAAAGAATTTCAGTTACAGTTTTCAGTGCTCGCTGAGACTGAAAACTGCGGCTGAATACTTTTTCTAAAACTCTAATTTCTTTTTACGAAGTTCGAAGTTTTGTCCTAAATAAACTCTACGAACCATTTCATCTTCTACTAATTCTTCTGGAATTCCAGCTTTCAGAATTCCTCCTTCAAACATTAGATATGTTTTATCGGTAATAGCTAAAGTTTCTTGAACGTTGTGATCGGTAATTAAGATTCCGATATTTTTATTTTTTAATTGAGCTACAATTCTCTGAATATCCTCAACCGCAACTGGGTCAACTCCTGCAAAAGGCTCATCTAATAAAATGAATTTCGGATCGGTTGCCAATGCGCGTGCAATTTCGGTACGACGACGCTCTCCTCCAGAAAGTAAATCGCCTCGGTTAGTGCGAATATGTTCTAAACTGAATTCTTCGATCAAACTTTCCATTTTAGCAATCTGTGCTTCTTTAGAAAGTTTTGTCAATTGCAAAACGCTCAAAATATTGTCTTCAATACTTAATTTTCTAAAAACCGAAGCTTCTTGCGCCAAATAACCAATTCCTTGTTGTGCACGTTTGTACATCGGATAATCGGTAATATTCAAATCGTCCAAATAAATATTTCCTTGATTTGGTTTTACCAATCCTACAATCATATAGAAAGACGTTGTTTTTCCCGCTCCATTTGGTCCTAAAAGTCCCACGATTTCTCCTTGATTTACTTCAACAGAAATTCCTTTTACAACACTACGTCCTTTATAGGTTTTGATTAAATTATCGGCTCTTAGCTTCATTTTTTTTAATTAGATAATGTGTCAATTTGATAATGAGATAATTATATCTCGCTTTGGCAAAATAAATGAAAATAAATCAACGAGATAAATGAATTAACATATTGTCAAGAAATTATCTAATTGACTAGTTATCAAATTTTCTAATTATTTGCCTTGCTCTTCTAAAGCTTCCCAAAACTCGTAAGCTCTTCTTAAATGCGGAATTACGATTGTTCCTCCAACAAGAGTTGCAATTCCCATTGCTTCCATCATTTCTTCTTTAGAAACACCTTCTTTGTAACTTGTTTCTAAATGGTATTTTACGCAGTCATCACAACGTAAAACTGTTGAAGCAACTAAACCTAAAAGTTCTTTTGTTTTTACATCTAGAGCGCCTTCTGCGTAAGCATTGGTGTCAAGATTAAAAATTCGCTTTACAATTTTGTTATTGTCAGCTAATAATTTTTCGTTCATTTTAGAACGATAGTCGTTAAATTCTTGAATGATATCAGACATTTTCTTTCAATTTATTTTTATAAACAATCTTAGAAATCAGAATGCTGACTTCGTAGATAATTAACATCGGAATTGCTACAATGGTTTGACTTACAACATCTGGCGGCGTAACAATTGCGGCAATAACTAGAATAATTACCACAGCATATTTCCAATATTTTCTTAAGAATTCAGGAGTTACTAATCCTAATTTAGTTAAGAAATAAATGGCGATTGGTAATTCGAAAAATATAGCACTTCCTAGAATACTCGTTTTAACCATTCCCATATAAGACTCAAGCGTGAACTGGTTTTTTACAACATCACTCACAGAGAAAGTGGCAACGAAGTTTACAGACATCGGGATTACTACAAAATACCCGAACAACACTCCTAAAAAGAAAAGTAAAGAAGAAACAAAAATGAATAATTTCGCATTTTTTCTTTCTTTCTCATAAAGTGCCGGACTTATAAATTTCCAGATTTCCCATAAAATATAAGGGAAACTTAAAATAAAACCAGCCAGAAGACACATCCATACAAAGATGTTTACCTGACCCTCCATTTCGGTATTCTGAATAATGAAATTCAGTTCTGTAATACAAATGCTGTCTGCAAATCCTAATTGGTGCGATAAGTCGCAAAACCAAACGTAAGTAAAAAACGTAGGTCTAATCGGGCCTAAAATAATTTGATCAAATAAATAATCACTAATAAAATAAGTAACAAATGCCATGATGCATGTTGCAAATGTACTTCTAACCAATAACCATCTTAATTCTTCAAGATGATCTAAAAATGACATCTCGCCAAGGTTTTTCTTTGCCATTATACGATTCCTTCTTTTAAAATGTCATGTAAATGTAAAACTCCTTTATATTCTCCATTATCAGCAACTATTAATTGAGTGATCGAGAAATCTTCTAAAATATTTAATGCGTCAACCGCCATAGTTTCCGAAGAAACTACTTTCGGATTTTTAGACATAATATCCTTTGCAGTTAAGTCCGCAATAGTATCTACGTCGTTTAGCATTCTTCGGATGTCTCCATCCGTAATAATTCCAATAATTTTTTCGTCTTCAATAACTGCTGTAACTCCAAGTCTTTTTTCAGAAATTTCAAAAATGACTTTTTTAACAGAAGTATCTGGGGTAACTGCGGGTTTTAATGAATTTTCGATCATATCTTTTACGCGAAGTAAAAGCTTCTTTCCTAAAGCGCCGCCAGGATGATAAACCGCAAAATCTTCAGGTTTAAAATCACGCATTTCCATTAAGCAAACTGCCAATGCGTCTCCAATAACAAGTTGCGCAGTCGTACTATTTGTTGGTGCCAGATTGATTGGGCAAGCTTCTGTATCTACAGTTGCATTTAGAACATAATCTGAACCTTTTGCTAAAAAAGAAGTAATGTTTCCTGTAATTGCAATTAAGGTGTTGCCGAATCTTTTTAATAACGGAACCAAAACCTTTATTTCTGGGCTATTTCCGCTTTTAGAAATACAAATTATAACGTCTTCATTCTGAATCATTCCTAAATCGCCGTGTATTGCTTCAGCGGCGTGTAAAAACATAGAAGGAGTTCCTGTAGAGTTAAAAGTAGCAACCATTTTTTGAGCAATAATAGCGCTTTTTCCAATTCCAGTTACAATAAGTCGACCTTTGCTTTCATAGATACGTTGGACAGCTTCGTGAAAATTTTCGTCCAAAAAATCAATGAGTTTTGTAATTGCTTCACTTTCAGAGAGTATTGTTTTCTTGGCGATCGCCAATATATTTTCTTTTGTGATCAAATCAGAATATTTAAAATTTGTATGTATAAAAGAAAGTTGTATCTTTATGTGTTGCAAATTTATACAAAATACAGTTAATATAAAGAATGAATTCAAACGAAATTGAAATACATAAAGAATTAAAGAAGTATTTCGGCTTTAGCCAATTTAAAGGCTTGCAAGAGCAAGTCATTACGAGTATTTTAAATGATAAGAATACTTTCGTAATTATGCCAACAGGCGGTGGAAAGTCTCTTTGTTATCAATTACCCGCTTTAATTCAGGATGGAACAGCAATTGTTGTTTCACCATTGATTGCTTTGATGAAAAATCAAGTTGATGCGATTCGAAGTCTTTCGTCGGAAAATGGAATTGCTCATGTATTGAATTCCTCTCTTACCAAAACGGAGATTGCTCAGGTTAAAAAAGATATCACTTCTGGTTTAACCAAACTTTTGTACGTAGCCCCAGAATCGTTAACAAAAGAAGAATATGTAAGCTTTTTGCAAAGTGTCAAAATTTCTTTTGTTGCTATTGATGAAGCCCATTGTATATCAGAATGGGGACACGATTTTAGACCTGAATACAGAAATCTAAGAAATATTATCAAGCAATTAGGTAAAGTGCCAATTATCGGACTTACCGCAACTGCAACGCCAAAAGTTCAGGAAGATATTCTGAAAAATTTGGATATGTCTGATGCGAACACTTTTAAAGCATCATTCAACAGACCGAACTTATATTACGAAGTTCGAACAAAAACAAAAAACATCGAATCGGATATTATTCGATTTATAAAACAGCATAAAGGCAAATCTGGAATTATTTATTGCTTAAGCCGTAAAAAGGTAGAATCGATTGCCGAAGTTTTGCAAGTAAACGGAATTAGCGCTGTTCCATATCACGCAGGTTTAGATGCCAAAACACGAGCGAAACATCAAGACATGTTTTTGATGGAAGACGTAGATGTTGTTGTGGCAACAATTGCCTTCGGAATGGGAATCGACAAACCAGACGTTCGTTTTGTAATTCACCATGATATTCCAAAATCTCTTGAAAGTTATTACCAAGAAACTGGTCGTGCAGGACGCGACGGCGGAGAAGGACATTGTTTAGCTTATTACTCTTATAAAGATGTAGAAAAGCTAGAAAAATTCATGTCAGGAAAACCAGTTGCTGAGCAAGAAATTGGTTTTGCACTTTTGCAGGAAGTTGTGGCTTACGCCGAAACGTCTATGTCACGTAGAAAATTCTTGCTGCATTATTTTGGTGAAGAATTTGACAGCGAAACTGGCGAAGGTGCCGATATGGATGACAACGTTCGTAATCCGAAACATAAGGTCGAAGCAAAAGAACAAGTGGTAAAATTGCTTGAAGTTGTTCGTGATACTAAACACATTTACAAATCAAAAGAAATTGTGTTCACTTTAATTGGGCGAATTAATGCCGTAATTAAAGCACACAAAACAGATACGCAGCCTTATTTTGGTTCGGGTTCAGATCATGACGAAAAATATTGGATGGCTTTATTAAGACAAGTTTTAGTTTCGGCTTATTTGTCTAAAGATATCGAAACTTATGGTGTAATTAAAATCACCGAAAAAGGATTAGATTACATTAAAAATCCAGTTTCATTTATGATGTCTGAAGATCATGAGTATACAGAAGCTGATGACGAAACAATTGTATCAGGAGGCAAATCTTCTGGAACTGCTGATGAAGTCTTGACAGGAATGCTTCGAGAACTTCGTAAAAAAGTGGCTAAAAAACTTGGAGTTCCTCCATTTGTGGTTTTTCAAGATCCTTCTCTTGAAGACATGGCGCTTAAATATCCGATTTCTATCACCGAATTATATAATATTCATGGAGTAGGGGAAGGAAAAGCTAAAAAATATGGAAGCGAATTTGTCGCCCTAATCAGCCGATACGTTGAAGATAACGATATTATTCGTCCAGACGATCTTGTTGTAAAATCTACTGGAGTAAATTCAGCAAATAAATTATATATCATTCAGAATATCGACCGAAAACTGTCGTTGAACGATATTGCTTCTGCAAAAGGTTTGACAATGGATGCTTTAATCAAAGAAATGGAGCAAATCGTTTATTCTGGAACTAAGCTAAATATCAAATATTGGTTAGACGATATCTTGGATGACGATCAGCAAGAAGAAATTCACGATTACTTCATGGAATCAGAATCGGATAAAATCGAAGACGCTCTTAAAGAATTCGATGGCGATTATGATATTGATGAATTACGTTTAATGCGTATCAAGTTTATTAGTGAAGTAGCTAATTAAATCCTAATTTTTTAAATTCCAAATTTCAAGCAAACTGTAGCATTGGAATTTGGAATTTTTCTATTGAAATTTTTCCTAAAAGATTGGAATTTGGAATTTAAGAATTTGGAATTTTACTCCGTAAAAACTTCCCCACGATGCGGTTTCAAAGCATCTCTTACTTGAATCATATTTTCATCAGTAACTACCATAAAAGCGGTGGCATGCATATCGTTTACAATTGAAAATCCTGTAATATTTAAAGGTAATTTTTCAATTGCAATATATTCTTTTAAATGAATTTCGTGATGTTCGGCAGTTTTTGCAGAAGCTGGTCCGCGAAAATCCCAAATCAGTTTTATTTTTCTAGACATTTTTTTATAGGTTCAAAGTGATAAAGTAACAAAGGTACAAAGTCTTTTTTAAAGGTGCTGAGTTTCTGAGTTACTAAGGTTTTTTCTGTAGAGACGCATCATAGTGCGTCTAACCTGTCTTGGAAGAAATCTTTTTTAATCCAAATAATCTGTGGCTAAAAGAATAACTAAAAAATCTGCTTAAATCTGTGTAAATCTGCGTGAAAATTTACCGTAAATATAAAATCTCATTTCAAAATAGTACTTTTGCATCTTCTTTTCATAGAAAGAAAAGCTAATAGAATAAAAACAAAAAAATGCCAAAAGAACTTTTACTTCAAGTTACACCAGAAATTGCTGCAAACGAATCATTGCTAAAAGACCATTTGTCTAAGCAGATTAAAGTTTCTGCTCAAGAAATTCAGCATGTTTCGATTTTAAAACGCTCTATTGATGCACGTCAGAAAGCGATTAAAATCAATTTGAAAGTTTTTATTTATTTGAAAGGCGAACCATTTCAGGAAACCAAAATTGAGCTTCCTATATATAAAGATGTTTCCAGTGCACAAGAAGTTATTGTTGTTGGAGCAGGTCCAGCTGGACTTTTTGCGGCTTTGCAATTAATAGAATTAGGCTTAAAACCAATTGTATTAGAACGAGGAAAAGATGTTCGAGGCCGTCGTCGCGATTTAAAAGCAATAAACCGTGAACATATTGTAAACGAAGATTCTAATTATTGTTTTGGCGAAGGTGGAGCAGGGACTTATTCTGACGGAAAACTTTATACACGTTCTAAAAAACGTGGTGATGTAACGCGAATTTTAGAGCTTTTAGTGGCTTTTGGCGCTTCTGAAGATATTTTGGTAGAAGCGCATCCTCATATTGGAACCAATAAATTGCCTAAGATTATTGAAGACATCAGAGAAAAAATCATCGAATTTGGCGGGCAGGTTTTGTTTGAAACTCGTGTAAGCGATATTTTGGTAAAGAATAACGAAGTTGAAGGAATCGTAACGCAAAGCGGAGATAAAATTCACGCCAATAAATTAATCTTGGCAACAGGGCATTCTGCGCGTGATATTTTTGAATTATTAGATAAAAAGAAAATTTTAATAGAAGCAAAACCTTTTGCTTTAGGTGTTCGAGCAGAACATTCGCAAGAATTAATTGATAGTATTCAGTACAGTTGTGATTATCGTGGAGAGCATTTGCCGCCAGCTCCATATTCAATTGTAAAACAAGTAAACGGCCGCGGAATGTATTCGTTCTGTATGTGCCCGGGAGGTGTAATTGCGCCTTGTGCAACAAGTCCAGGAGAAGTGGTTACAAACGGATGGTCGCCATCAAAACGCGATCAATCTACTGCAAATTCTGGAATTGTGGTTGAATTAAAATTAGAAGATTTCAAACCTTTTGCAAAGTTCGGCGCTTTGGCTGGAATGGAATTTCAAAAAAGTATCGAACAAAAAGCGTGGCATTTGGCTGGACAAACTCAAAAAGTTCCAGCACAAAGAATGATTGATTTTACGCAAAGTAAAGTTTCATCAGATATTCCGAAAACGTCTTATGTTCCAGGAACAACTTCAGTTGAATTGGGACAAGTTTTTCCAGGGTTTTTAACGCAGATTATGCGTCAAGGATTTCAGGATTTTGGAAAATCAATGCGTGGTTATTTAACCAATGAAGCTATTTTACATGCGCCAGAAAGTAGAACTTCATCGCCTGTAAGAATTCCGAGAGATCCTTTGACTTTAGAGCATCTTCAAATAAAAGGTTTGTATCCGTGTGGAGAAGGTGCGGGTTACGCCGGCGGAATTATTTCTGCTGCAATTGATGGCGAAAAATGTGCCTTGATGATTGCGGAATCTTTGAAATAATTTTTTGAAGAAAAAAACTTTACTATCTTAGTTTAACTTAGTTGGGTTCTATTTTATGGAACGCGAATATTTTAAATTAAATAATTAATGGCAAACTTCTTTTCTAATTTATTCGGACGTAATAATGATCCAAAATCGATTGTTTCTTTTGATGTAATCGAACCAGTTTATAATTACTTATATAGCCAGAAGTCTGATCTTGAATTCAAAATGAAAGGAATTCAGGGTAATGTTTCTGTGAATTTATTTTATTTTCCAGGTTCATTCGATCATGAAGAAGGAATTGCAGAAATTAAAAAAGCAGGTTTTAATAATTCTTATGAAGTTCTAAATGAGCTTTATAAAAAAATGGATATTGGAACTCTTAGTGAAGAAATGATTCAAGAAGGTTTAGAATATGATTTTATGCATATTCAATTTTATTCGGAACCGACTTCAGAAGAGAAAAAGTTTTTTAAACGTTCCATTAAAAATTTCGTCATCTTTTTTTGCTCTACAAATAGTTTAGAAACAAATGATTTCAGAATATTATATTCAGGAAAACATTTCTTTGATTACACAAAAGGATTATTGGAAAGTGAAGTTTTAGATATAAATAATCCAAAAAATGAAAGTGAAGAAATCGGAATTCGAGATTTTAAATTGGTGCTACAAGGAATTTGCCAGTATTTAAATATTGAAATTCTAAAAAATGTAGAACTTCCTTCTTCCGAAAATTTAGTAGCAAATGAAGAAGCAACAGAAAAAGATTTTGAAGAGTTTATTCAATTGGTTTCAAGAGGAAATATTGAAGAAAAAGAACTAAAAAAACAATCAAAAAAACTCTTTAAAAATTATAAAAAAGAAGCAAAAGAATATCATGATATTGTCGGAGATCATTTTGCATTTTTTGAAAGTATTCATGCATGGAACAGCGATTGGAAATTTGATCCAGAAGATGCAGAATATTTTATTTCTAATTTAATCGGCGAAGATTTTACTTTCGATTATCCCGAAGAAACTTATAGTCATGAACTCTTTCCTTACATTCAATCTGAATTAGAAAAATCGAATCTTGAGCTATTGACCTATGAAACTTTTGGTGACAATTATTTGTTTTTTGTTGCTAATAAAGACGAAGTCGAGAGAATTTTAGAATTGTCTGAATTGACAAAGATTGAAATTAATCAGTTGTAAAAGCATACGCCCATTAAGTAAGTTTTTAATGGGCGTATGTTTTTTATTTTCTGCTAAAATCGAATAGATACATATTTAAGAAGATTTAAAATAAATCTGTAAAAATCAATTTAATCTGTGGCAAAAAAGTAAAATTAAATCTTAGGAAACTTCATTTCATTAAAAGTACTTTTCTGTTTAGTCAAAGCTTCGATTTCTTGCCATTTTCTTGGGGATTCTGCTGAAAGATTTTCATAAGAAGATTTTGTAATTAAAATATCATCTTCGATACGAACTCCGATGTTCCACCATTTCTTATCACATTTACTGTTTGCAGGAATATAAATTCCAGGTTCAACAGTAAAAATCATGTTTTCCTTTAAAGCGCTTATATAATTTCCTTTATCATGAACATCTAAGCCAAGGAAATGCGAACAGCTGTGCGGATAATAAAGTCTCACGTCTTTTGAATCAGTAATAATTCCTAATTTGATTAAACCAGCTGTAATTACTTCTCTTGCTTTTTTATTTAAATCTTGAAAAGGAGTTCCTTCTTTACAGATTTTAAAAACTTCTTCTTGAGCTTCATAAACCAATTCATAAATTGCTTTTTGTTCTGGACTGAATTTTCCGTTTGCAGGAATTGTTCTTGTAACATCTGCAGAATAACCGTGATATTCAGATCCTACATCCATTAATAACAATTGATTATCCATTTTAGTAGCATTGTTTTCTCCGTAATGTAAAATACAGCCATTTGCTCCTGCACCTACAATTAGAGGATAGCCTTCGTCTTCTGCGCCATAATGTTTGTGAATATATCTATGAATCCCGTCAGCTTCATTTTCACTCATATCTGGACCAACGGCTTTCATAACCTCATTGTGGGCAATGCAAGAAAGTTTTACTGTTTTGCGCATTAAATCTAATTCTTCTGGAGTTTTAATTTCTCTTAGCGAACTCGTGATTTTGTCAAAAAGTAGAGCAGAAGCTTCATTATCATTTGTAATTGAAGCTTTAGATTTGAAAGATTCAATTAAACCGAAAAGATCGAAACCTGTTTTGTTTTTTCCAAGATCTGTTGGAATTTTATCATAGATAATTTTGTCGAATTTTTTAAAATCGATTGTAAAAGCATTAAAATCTTTTCCGTTGTAAACAATTTTCAATCCTAGTTTAGATTTTACGCCCTCAACGCCTAATCGTCTTCCTGTCCAAGTTTCTTGAGCAGCGTTGCGTTCTCTTACAAAAAGTATTTCATTGTAAGTGTCATTTCCTGTTGTTTGATTTTCTTTAAAAATCAATAAAATGGCATCAGGTTCTTTGTAACCTGTCAAATAATACATATCAGGATTTTGGTGAAAGGTATAATTAATGTCTTTTGAAAAAACTCTTTCAGGGTAAGAAAAAACAACTGCTACAGAATTAGCGGGCATTAGGTTTCTAAAAGCTTCACGTCTTCCTTGATGAAATTCTTTTGAAAGATAATCTGTCGGCAGATTTTCTTGTGATTGAATTTGAAATCCGAAAACTAATAAAGAGATGAATAGTAAAATTGATTTCATTTTTTGGTTTTTGATGATGATTCTTAGTTTTTTGATTAATGCAAATTACAAAAAAAATGCAGTTGCAAAATTGATTTTAAAGATTTGACTTATAAAACTTTAAATAAAATAGAGTAACTTAGATACAGAAAAACTCCCAATTCTAAAACACAAACCTGCAACTGGGCATGAATATTGAGAAAAGAATGTTTACAGATCAATTTTAATCTTCAAAAAACAAATTATATTAATCTTTAAAATTACATTTTTATGAAAAAATACACACTTGCAGTCGTTTCAGTTTTAACCTTATTATTAACTTCTTGTATGGCATCTAAAGACACAAAAAGCGCAGGAAATCTATTTGATACAACTTGGGAACTGGAGTATATTTCTGGACCAAGAATTGCTTTTGAAGGTTTGTATCCGAATAAAAAACCTCAATTAACTTTCGACCAAAAAGAAACAAGAGTTTACGGAAATAACGGATGTAATGGTTACAGCGCGCCATATACTTTAAACGGGAAATCTTTAAGTTTTGGAGAAGCTGGACCAACAACAATGATGTTTTGTGAAGGTGGAGGAGAACAAGTATTTCTAAAACAAATTAAACAGATTACAAGTTATAGTGTTGATAAAGACGGAAAACTGAATTTAATTCAAGGCGATATTCCTGTAATGCGATTCAAAAAAGTAGCTAAACAATAGTTACTTCTTAAGTGAGCTCCAGATGGGCGAAATATTTATAGAAATAAAAATATCGCAATAGAAAAAGCTCCAGCGGAGCGATATATTTTTTGTAATGGTAAAATATATCGCTCCGCTGGAGCCTTGTTGTCTATGAATATATATGTTCTATAAATATTTTGCTTCTCCGAAGCAATCTTTCAGAAATCAAATAAACTCTTAAGGACGTTTAGAAGAATCCTTTTTAATGCTTTTTAAGTTTGTCCTTAAAAACTTTCTCAAATTTTTCTAGTTTGGGCTGAATTACCATTCTGCAATACGGCTGATTCTTGTTATTCGCATAATAATTCTGATGATAATCTTCGGCTTTGTAGAAAACTTTAAATGGTTCGACTTTAGTCACAATTGGACTTTTATAAACTTTAGCCTTATTCAATTCAGCAATAATGCTTTCGGCAGCTTTTTTCTGTTCGGCATTTTTATAAAAAATCACCGAACGATATTGTGTTCCAACATCTGCGCCCTGACGGTTTAATGTCGTCGGATCGTGAACGGTAAAAAAGACTTTGAAGATTTCATTAATGTCCGTTACGGTTTTGTCGTACGTAATTTGAACAACTTCTGCATGTCCAGTTTCTCCGGTGCAAACTTCCTCGTAAGTCGGATTAGCAACATTTCCGCCAGAAAATCCAGAAACCACAGATTTTACTCCATCCAGATTTTCATAGACAGCTTCGACGCACCAGTAACAGCCTCCGCCAAGCGTAATAGTTTCTAGATTTGATGCTTTTTTATTTTGCGAAAAGCCATTCAGCGAAAGCGCCAAAATGCACATTAAAAATATATTTTTCATTCGTTTAAATTATTTAGTGTCAGGAATAAAATCAAGAGCAATCGAATTCATGCAGTAACGTTTTCCTGTTGGTTCTGGACCATCGTCGAAAATATGTCCTAAATGTCCGCCGCAGCGCCCGCAAAGCGTTTCAATTCGTTCCATTCCAATTGAATTATCTTCTTTAAAAACAATACTTTTTTTGTTGTCTTGTTCAAAGAAACTTGGCCATCCGCAAGTGCTAGAGAATTTGGCAGTAGATCTGAAAAGTTTATTTCCGCAAGAAGCACAATAATAGGTTCCTTTTTCATCGGTATTCCAATATTTTCCTGTAAAAGGTCTTTCGGTATCTGCTTCACGCATAACGGCATAAACATCTTCGGGTAAAACTTTTTTCCATTCGGCATCACTAACTTTTAGCTTTGTGGTGTCGGTGTTCGAATAATATGGATTTCCAGGTTTAGTAATTACATTTTTTCCCATAGAAATTGGTTTAACATCTTTTTTATTGTTTTGCCCGCAAGCCTGTAAAATAAAAAGCGGCAACAAAAAGCAAAGGCTTATAAATTGAGTTTTAGATTTCATAAACAAAATAGTAAAAGTTTAATAGATTAAATCAGTAATATTTAAGGGCTTTTTTAGTTTTTCTATTCAAAGATACAACTAGATTTAGCCTCGAAATACTGAGTTTCAAAGAATTCAGTTTTTTTTAAGTGTGTTTTAACTTTTTATTAGTTACGTAAAATAGGTCAATGTAGTTTTTATGTCTTAATTTTAACAGCTTTTAATTTTGAACTAAATTTATTTAACTGTAAATCAGAAAGATATTAAAAGAGTTGAGGCTTAGATTTTTTGCAATTGCAATTAGGATTTTTAAGCCATTTCTTTTTTCGTATTTTTGTTTGCTTAAGAAGACTTATGACAGAAGAAAAAGTAATATTGGTTAACGAAAATGATGAGCAGATTGGTTTAATGCCAAAATTAGAAGCACATGAAAAAGCGCTTTTGCACCGTGCATTTTCAGTTTTTGTTTTAAACGAACAAAATGAAATCATGCTGCAGCAGCGAGCACATCAAAAATATCATTCGCCTTTACTTTGGACGAATACTTGCTGTAGCCATCAACGCGAAGGTGAAACGAACATCGAGGCGGGAGGCAGAAGATTGTTTGAAGAAATGGGTTTTAGAACGGAATTGAAAGAGCTGTTTCATTTTATTTATAAAGCTCCTTTTGATAACGGACTGACAGAGCATGAATTAGATCATGTAATGATTGGATATTACAATGAAAACCCAAACATCAATACAGAAGAAGTTGAAGCTTGGAAATGGATGAAAATTGAAGATGTAAAAACCGATATTCAGAAACAGCCCGAAATTTACACCGTTTGGTTTAAAATTATTTTTGATGAATTTTATCATTATTTAGAAGATCATAAACTTTAATCCAGACCAACCAAAAGCCTAAATGAGAGTAACCATATCAAGAAAAGCGCATTTTAATGCTGCACATCGACTACATCGAAAGGATTGGTCATTTGAAAAAAACGATGCTGTTTTTGGAAAATGCAATAATCCTAACTTTCATGGTCATAATTATGGTTTAACAGTAAGTGTTACAGGAAAAATTGACCCCGAAACTGGTTTTGTTTTAGATGTGAAAGTATTAGCGGACATTATACGAGAAGAAGTAGAAATTCCGTTTGATCACAAAAATCTGAATCTGGATGTACCAGAATTTGCAGATTTGAATCCGACTGCAGAGAATATTGCTGTTGTGATATGGAATAAAATTAGACAACGAATTCATACTGACTTTGATTTAGAAGTCGTTTTGAACGAAACGGAACGCAATTTTGTAACTTATAAAGGAGAATAAAAAATGTCATTAAAAATAGGAGATATCGTTCCGAATTTTACTGCGAAAGACAACAATGGAGAACTTTTTGAAAGTCAGAGCGTCTTAGGAAGAAAGCCGTTGGTAATTTATTTTTATCCAAAAGATAATACGCCAGGCTGTACAACAGAAGCTTGCAGTTTTCGGGATCAATATGAAGATTTCAAAGATTTGGGAGCTGAGGTAATCGGTATTAGCAGTGATAGCGTAAAATCGCATCATAAATTTGCTGCTAAACATCAATTGCCTTTTATTTTGCTTTCAGATCAAGATAAAAGATTAAGAAAGCTTTTTGGAGTTCGAAACAATTTGTTCGGATTGCTTCCAGGACGCGTAACCTATATTATTGATAAAAATGGTTTGGTGATTTCGATATTTGACAGCGTAAATGCTGCAAAACATATTCCGAAAGCGCTAGAAATCGTTAAAGAATTAGTATCATAAATTTAAACACAATTAATTAAACCAAATATTAGCCTAAAAACATGAGCCAAAATTTATACCCTTTGCAATTTGAACCGATTTTGAAAGAAAGAATCTGGGGCGGAGAAAAACTGAAAACTATTCTAAACAAACCAATTGTTTCTAAAATTACAGGCGAAAGCTGGGAATTATCTACCGTAGAAGGAGATGTAAGTGTGGTTGCGAATGGTGATTTAAAAGGAAAATCTTTAATGGATTTGATAAACGAAACGCCAGATGCTATTTTAGGAACTAAAGTTTACGAGCGTTTTGGAAAACAATTTCCATTGCTTTTTAAATATCTTGATGCAAGAGAAGATCTTTCAATTCAAGTTCACCCAAATGATAAATTAGCAAAAGAGCGTCACAATTCATTCGGAAAAACAGAAATGTGGTACGTAACGCAAGCAGATGCAGATGCAAGAATTATTGTTGGTTTTAAAGAAGACTCTAATAAAGAAGAATATTTAAAACATTTGCACGATAATACTTTGGTTTCAATCTTAGATGATGTAAAAGCGAAGCCTGGAGATGTTTTCTTTTTAGAGACTGGAACAGTTCACGCAATTGGAGCTGGATTAGTCGTTGCAGAAATTCAACAGACTTCTGATATTACGTATAGATTATATGATTTTGATAGAGTAGACGCAAACGGAAATAAAAGAGAATTACACGTAGATCTTGCTTTAGATGCAATTAACTATAATAAAGTAGATACACAGAAAAAATACGACTCAAAAGTTAATACTTCAAACACAATTGTAGATTGCCCTTATTTTACAACTAACTTTCTTCCTTTAGAAAATAAATTAGAAGTTTCTAAAACTGGGGAAACATTTACAGTTTATATGTGTATTGAAGGTAATTTCGAAATCGAATATGACGGATTTAAACAAGCTTACAAAAAAGGCGATACTGTTTTGGTTCCAGCTGCGATAAATGCATTTAATTTGAGCGGAAAAGCTTCAATTTTAGAAATTTACATTTCTTAACACATAATCTAAAGATAATATGTACTTTTGCAGACGCAAATTAAAATTATAATAAAATGGCAAACGTTAAGAATTTAAAGAAAGACATCAACTTCGTATTAGGAGATATTATTGAGGCAGTTTACTTGTTTGAGATGTCAACAACAGGAAATCCAACTCCAGAAACGAATGCTTTGATCGATGAAGCTATTGCTGCATTCGATACTTTGATTACAAAAGTGAACGCAAAGAACGTTGAAAATAAAAAAGCACACTTCAAACAAATCAATGTTGAATTAGAACAAACTGCTAATCAATTGATTGAAAAAATCAACGCTTTATAAGCAAAAAAAAGTGTAAAAAAGTGCAAATTTATTTTGGGAAATTGAAAAACCGCTTTATATTTGCACCCGTAATGAGGCCGATGTAGCTCAGCTGGCTAGAGCAGCTGATTTGTAATCAGCAGGTCGTGGGTTCGAGTCCCTCTATCGGCTCAACGGAAACCATCACAGAAATGTGATGGTTTTTTACTTAAAAATGAGAGGCAGATTTATTTTGTAATATCAAAAAACAATTTTATATTTGCACCCGAAATAACGCCGATGTAGCTCAGCTGGCTAGAGCAGCTGATTTGTAATCAGCAGGTCGTGGGTTCGAGTCCCTCTATCGGCTCAAAAAACCATTCACAAAGTGAATGGTTTTTTTTTGCCCACAATTCAAATTCCAAATTCCAAATTCCAAATTCCAAGTTTCAAGTTTCAGGTTTCAGGTTGGGATTTGGAATTTAATTTTTTTTGGAATTTCTTTTTTCACCATTTTTAATTTAATGTTTTTTTAGAAATATTTTTCCTATGTTTGTTAGATAACCTAAAAACATTATAATCGATGGAAGAAACTTCAGCATTTGAAAAATTTGAATTGCAGTTAGACAGCGCTGCAAAAGACTTTTTAAAAGAAACAGCCAAATGGGCTTATTTCTTGTCTATACTAGGGTTTATTGGACTAGGATTTTTAGTTTTGATTGCCATTTTTGCAGGGGCAATTTTCTCTACAATCGGAAACACTGTGCCAGGAATGGGAGTTTATGGTAGTTCATTTGGAGCGATGATGACTTTCATTTACTTATTAATGGCGGCTCTTTATTTCTTTCCAATTTACTATTTGTACAAATTTAGTTCAAATACAAAAAAAGCGTTTAGAGACAATGATTCTGGTGCCCTTACAGATTCATTAGGATATCTAAAATCGCACTATAAATTTATTGGGGTTTTAATGGTTGTTTTACTTGGCTTTTATGCACTTATTTTTGTGTTTGCTATTCTTGCAGGTTTAATGGGAAGATAAAACTTTACATTTGCATATAAAAAAAGGCTCTGAATTTTCAGAGCCTTTTTGTTGATATATACGAAATATTATTCTGCCGTTTGTGCTGGCGTTTGCTGTTGTTTTTTCAAATCCTCAACATATTTAGTCAGTTTCTTTCCATAAAGTGATTTAGCTACTTTAGGAGTCATAGATTTCTGAATAGTATCAAGAAATTTAATGTTGATGTCATAAATTTCAGCTAGAGCAATATAAGGCGCTACTTCGTGATCTTTATTGTTTAATGCGAAATTGGTAGCGTAAAGATATTTTCTTTTAATGTTTGATTCTCCCTTTTTAGTCAAACTGTCTAAGGCTTTCTGATCTTGTCTCTTTATTGCTTTGAAACGAGGTTCTACCATAGAAAGATTTTCTTCTACAAAACGAGAGTTTATTTTTTTATATTCTTCGTATAATTCTTGGTTTTTTGATCCAGTAATTTTAGCACCTCCAATAAAATTATCTAAATTAGTTTCAATGTTTATGTTTCCTGGTTCAGCAAAGAATAAGATATTATTATCTAGAGAATTTGTCACACCACGATCTAAAAATAAATACAACATCTCTGGCGAATCTAATTTAATATCTCTTTCAAAAGTAGCGTTTCCATCTATTTTGATACTATCTATTGCAACAAGCGATGTGTCAACAATTCTTTGAATATATAAAGTTCCGTTCTTTAATCCTTTTATATTTCCTGTCAGGTGTAAGCCGTCAGTAGTTTCTTTTTTGCTGCAAGATGCAAGTAAGGCAAGAGTAGCAAAAGCAATTAATGTTTTTTTCATTGGTTTCTTAGATTTTGGTGCAAAATAAAGAAAATAGTTTAAATGTAATGAGCCTGAAGTTTTATTTTTATAAAAAAAATAAATCCCAATCTATTTCTAAATTGGGATTTAAAATAATGTTATAAAAGGTTTTACATTGATAAACTGAATACCAAACCGTTTTCGTGAGTATAGGTGTAGATAGCGTCACAGTCGTTATTTCCATAATCTATTACACCATTTATTATTCCACCTTGAATTTTTAATTTCCCTTTAGAAATAAAAGTGCAAGAGTATTTTTTAGTTAATGTTTCTGTTACTGTTAAAGTAAGAGTAGTTCCTGATGGAGAAGTAATCGTTTGTGTTCCTTCTGGGATTTCGTAAACATTGTCAGATAAAACCAAAGGAGTGTCAACACCAGCAGTTTGTTTTGTTGTGTAAATTCCAGAATTAGTGTAAACTCCGCCTTGTAAGTCTGTTAATCTTCCGTTAGTTACTTTTCTTGTCCATTGTGGTACAGAAGGTGTGCTTGTCGTATTTGTATATTCGATTGTTCCTTCAAGTTTTAGGTTATTAATGTAATAATCTATTCTTTCGATAGTCATTTTGCTTCCGGTACTAGTAACTGGTGCAGTAAGCGTGATTTTAAGTTTTCCTTTTCTCGTTAAATTATCGTCTTTGCAGCCTGTTGTTCCAAAATCTAATAGAAAAACTTTTGGATAAGCTGTTCCTGCTGGAGTTGTAACCGTAATTGCAGCGCAAATTCCTGGCTGTGTTTCGGCAGTTTTTGCAGTAGTTGTTGAGTTGGCAGTAACCAAGAGTCCTGTATTAACATCCATAGCAGTCGATGCGTCTACAGCAAGTGATGCTGCAACGTTTGTTAAATCTGTTGAAGAGTTGTTGTCGTTACTATCATCACTACTTGAGCAAGAAACATATAAAAATGCTGTAGCACAAATAGTTGAAAGTAAAATAGCAGTTTTTTTCATAGTGGTATTTGTTTTTAGTTAGATAAATAAGGCAATCAAATGTAATAAAAAATGAATTACAATAGAAAAATCCTGTAATGGTTAGTTACAGGATATTATAACGAATTTTTGAAGAAAAAATTATAATCAAACAGATTTATAATAATCGCTTTTGGCCTTTCTTATTTTCTTGTATTCTTCCCAATTGAAACGGTTTAGAAAGTCTGCAGCGTTTTGAGCTCCTCTAATAAAAAGATCAATTTTGGCATCATCGGTAAGATTAAAATTCAGCCAATTATGACTTCCAGTATCGATGTATCCAATTAAATTTTTAAAGTCAGGATTTTTTCTTAAAAATTCAGAATCGTAGCCATATCTCGCGGTGTCAAACATGGAGCTTATTAAATTCGAAAATTTTTCATTTTTATTGATTTCATTTTTATCGTAGCCCAATTTAATTCCGAAAGTTGGAGAAGCGGGAACGTTTAAGTTCTCATGAAAGATGTCTATTGGGAAATTAGAAATAATTCCGCCATCCATAAACATTACTTCAGACGGAACTGAAGTTCTTAAGCAAGTTGCTTCGTTCCATTTGTTCCAAGATTCAACGCCTCCGGGAATATTTTTAATTTTGAAAGGGCTAAAAAATAGTGGAATAGACATTGATGCTCGAACAAAATCGGCTGGGTTCTGAACATTCGGATTGGCGTAAAATAAATCCATCATTTTCGGAAATACAATTTTGCTTTCGGTAGTAATATCTGCTGCAATTATTGCCATTTCGCTCCAATGGTCTGTTCTTTTATATTCTTCTTTATCGCCAAGATTAACTCTATTAATTCGGAATAATTTATTATTGTCTGAAACTCCTTTTTCTCTTAAAGCTTTTAAATCCGCATAGTTTTTTATTCCTTTTTGAGAAAGTAAATTTGTCATCCATTGATGGAAATTATTTCCTGGATTCAACCCTAAATCATCTTTAAAATTGTCAATAACCTGAGTTCCTTTAATTATCAACTTTAGATTTCCTGCATCGCTCAATAATGCATCAATAAATTCTCTCGCATCACGATCGCCATCAACAAAATCATATAAGTTTTTATTGCAAAGACAATCCAAAATCCATTCTGATTTTTCTATATCGCAAGTTCCAGCTGCCGCCATCAGCATAGTATTGATACTTCCTGCGGATGTGCCTGCTAAACTCAAGAAGCGTATTCCCATTTTTTCTAAAACGTACACGTATCCGATTAAAGCAATTCCGAGTACGCCTCCGCCTTCTTGCACGAGATCAACATATTGATAATTATTTTTATCTGTGATATCTGAGAATTTTTTGTCTTTAAGCTGGTCCTTTAAATCTTTTATAATTGCTAGAACTGTCCCATTTTCTGTAAACTTTCTTTTATCCATGATTTCTAGATTTTGTTGTAATTGGTTGGTTATCAAAATTATGTAAAGAGTGTTTTTGAGAAAAGGGGAGAATTGCCCTTTTTTGAAGGGTATTTTTAGGCGAAAAAAAATCCTGCAAAACTTAATTTGCAGGATTTTAAAAAATGTTTTTTTTAGAATGATTATTTAATCATTTCAAAACTTCTTTTTACGAAAGCTGTTAATGCTTCACCTTTTAAAAGATTTTGAGATAATTTAGCTAAATCTAAAGCTTGTTTTACTAAATGTTCTTGGTGTGTTTTGTCTTCAGTATTCAAGATATTTGAAGCTAAATCAGAATTAGTATTTACAACCAAATTGTACATTTCTGGCATATTACCCATTCCGAACATTCCGCCGCCGCCAGTTTGGCTCATTTCTTTCATTCTACGCATAAATTCTGGTTGCGTTATAATAAATGGAGCTGCTTGAGAATCCATAGCTTCTAACTGAACGCTGTAAGCTTTTGGAATATAAGTTTCTAAAGAAGTTTTTAAAGTTGCTTTTTCTTCTTCAGATAATTTAGAAATCGTGTTTTCGTCTTTTTTAATCAAATTATCAATGTGATCAGAATCTACACGTACGAAAGTTAATCCGCTATTGTCATTCTCAATTTTCTGAATTAAATGTGAGATAATTGGAGAATCTAGAAGTAATACTTCGTAACCTTTATCTTTTGCAGCTTCAATATAAGAGTGCTGTGCATCTTTATTTCCTGCATAAAGAACAACCAATTTTCCGTCTTTGTCAGTTTGGTTTTCTTTTAGTTTTTCTTTTAATTCTTCTAGAGTAAAATAAGTATTATCTACCGTTGGGTACAAAACAAACGCACCCGCTTTTTCGTAGAATTTATCTTCAGAAAGCATTCCGTACTCTAAAACAATTTTAATATCGTTCCATTTTTCTTCAAAATCAGCACGGTTTTCATTGAACAATGCTTTTAATTTATCTGCAACTTTACGAGTGATGTAGTTAGAAATTTTCTTAACAGCGCCATCTGCCTGTAAACCAGAACGAGAAACGTTTAACGGAATATCTGGAGAATCGATAACACCTTTTAACATTGTCAAGAATTCAGGTACAATTCCTTCTACGTTATCTGTAACGTAAACTTGGTTTTGATACAATTGAATTTTGTCTTTCTGGATTTGCATGTCGTTTCCTAGTTTAGGGAAATACAAAATACCAGTTAAATTAAACGGATAATCTACATTTAAATGAATGTGGAATAATGGCTCTTCGAACTGCATTGGGTACAATTCTCTGTAGAAGTTTTTATAATCTTCATCAGATAATTCAGAAGGCTGTTTTGTCCAAGCTGGGTTTGGATTGTTTATGAAATTGTCAACTTCAACAGTTTCATTAACATAATCTTCTGGAGCGTCTTCTGGTTTTGGAAGAGTTTCTGTTCTAGTTCCGAATTTAATTGGAATAGGCATAAACTTGTTATACTTATTCAATAAACCACTGATTTTAGAATCGTCTAAGAATTCTAAAGAATCTTCAGCAATATGAAGAATAATTTCAGTTCCGCGTGAAGTTTTGTCAGCTGGTTCTAAAGTAAATTCAGGACTTCCGTCGCATGTCCAATGTGCAGCTGGTTCGTCTTTATATGATTTTGTAATGATTTCTACTTTTTCAGCTACCATAAAAGCAGAATAGAAACCAAGACCAAAGTGACCGATAATTCCAGAATCTTTAGCAGAATCTTTGTATTTATCTAAAAATTCCTCAGCACCAGAAAAAGCAACCTGATTGATGTATTTTTCAACTTCATCAGCCGTCATACCTAAACCTTGATCGATAATGTGGATTTTTTTACCTTCTTTATCCACTTTAACTTCAATAATTGGGTTTCCGTATTCTACTTTAGCTTCTCCAATGCTAATAAGATGTTTTAATTTTAAAGTAGCATCAGTACCATTAGAAACAAGCTCGCGCAAGAAAATTTCGTGGTCGCTGTATAAGAACTTTTTAATTAAGGGAAAAATGTTTTCTACCGAAACATTAATTTTACCTGTTGCCATATTTTTTAATTTTTTATTTAATGTGATGATTTTCATTTATTCAAATAGAATACCAATTGTTTTTAGGGTGACAAAATGTCTTAAATGTTAATTTTGAAAGAAAATAATTAGATTTTAAAACCAAACATATTTCTACGAATCGTATATTTGTGGTATAATAATTGTTAAACTTGTAAGTATTAACTTAAAAAAATAAGCAAAATGAAGAAAATATTTTTTATTTGTCTGATAGCCACGATGTTTTTTGCGTGTAAATCAGCTTCGACAACAGCTTCATCTGAAGCGACTACACTTTCGACTAAACTTGACAAGAAAACCCAAGTAGCTCTAAAAGGAAATTGGGTACTTACAAATGTAACTTATCCTGGTTCAGATTATATCAAAGTAAATTCATTTGATTTGGCAGATTCAAAATGTTTTATTGGAAGTAACTGGAGTTTTATTTCAAATAACAACAAAGGAAATATGGCTTTAACATCACCAAGTTGTACAGCATTTTCTTCGCCAATTGTTTGGAGTATCAATAATCAAGGTATGTTTGTGCTTAAAATTCTTGATGCAGGAGAAAAAGCTAAAAAAGTAAGAGATGGCTACTTGCTTAAAGTTGGAAGTGTGACTGAAAGTTCGTTTCAGTTAATTGATAATATAAATGTTGGAGGTCAGGTTAAAGATGTGACTTACCAATTTCAAAGAGCCAATTAATATTTAAAGATATAATAATATGAAAAAGATAACAGTTTTAGGATTAAGTAGTTTAATGGTTATTGCTAGTTTTTTTACTAGTTGTGATTCAGTAAAAAATGCAAATAACACGCAAAAAGGTGCCGGAATTGGTGCAGTTGCTGGAGGTGTTATCGGAGCTGTCTTAGGAAATAATTTAGGAAAAGGCGGAAACGCTGCTTTAGGAGCTGCAATTGGAGCTGCTGTAGGTGGTGGAACTGGAGCTTTGATCGGAAACAAAATGGATAAACAAGCTCGTGAAATCGATCAGGCTTTGCCAGGTGCTTCTGTAGAAAGAGTTGGAGAAGGTATTCATTTAACTTTGAATGAAAATTCAGTTCGTTTTGATACAAACAAATCTACTTTGACTTCTACAGCAAAAGCTAATTTAGATAAATTGGTTCCAGTATTTAATGAATACGGAGATACAGATATTCAAATTTTTGGATACACTGATAATACAGGAAAACCAGAATATAACTTAACGCTTTCTGGACAAAGAGCTGCTTCTGTGCAAGCTTATTTAGTTGCTAAAGGATTAAAATCTAGTCGTTTCAAAACTTCAGGTTTAGGAATTGCAGATCCAATTGCAACAAATGATACTCCAGAAGGAAGAGCGCAAAACCGTCGTGTGGAATTCTCAATTACTGCAAACGACAAAATGGTAAATGACGCTAAAGCAGAAGCTGGAAAATAATTCAAAACAAAATAAAATATAAAAAAAGCTGTTTCATAATTGAAGCAGCTTTTTTTTGACATTAGAAATTAAACATTGTAAATTTGACCTCTCATATTACAACTCATGCTTGACATTCAAAATATATCTTTTTCATATACCGATACGCCAGTTATCAAAAACGTCTCTTTTACTATTAACAAAGGTGATAATATTGCCATTATTGGAGAAAGTGGTTGCGGTAAAAGTACACTACTAAAACTTATTTATGGTTTGTATGATCTAGACGAAGGAAAAATATTTTATAATGATAAACCTATTCTGGGGCCAAAGTTTAATTTGATTCCTGGAATGCCATATATGAAATATTTGGCGCAGGATTTCGATTTGTCTCCATATGAAACGGTGGCAGAAAATGTTGGGAAATTCCTTTCGAATGGTTTTGCGAACATGAAAAAACTCCGTGTTCAGGAATTATTAGAAATGGTCGAAATGGAACAATTTTCTAATGTAAAAACAAAATTCTTAAGTGGAGGACAACAGCAAAGAGTTGCACTAGTTAGAGTTTTGGCTTTAGAACCAGAAGTAATCTTGTTAGACGAGCCATTTAGCCAAATTGATGCTTTTAGAAAAAATGCTTTGCGCCGAAATTTATTTCGCTATTTAAAACAAAAAGGAATTACCTGTATTATTGCAACACACGATAGCACAGACGCTTTGTCTTTTGCAGACGAAGCTATTGTAATGCGTCATGGTGAAGTGATTAAAAAAGATAATCCGACTAAGATATACGAAGATCCGCAAATAAAATATGTGGCTTCACTTTTTGGCGAAGTCAATGAAGTGGCAACGCATTTGTTGCTTCCTTATGAAGATGAAACACATAAAACATTGGTTTATCCGCATCAGTTTAAAATGGTTTCAGAATCTAGATTGAAGGTAAAAATTAGAAGAACTTATTTTAGAGGAAGTCATTTTCTAATTGAAACCGTTCATAAAAGACAATTGATTTTCTTTGAAAGTGAAATAGATTTACCGTTGGAACAAGAAGTGTTTTTAGTTTTAAATTATTTATAATTAGATAATTGATAATTGATAATTGATAATTGATAATTGATAATTTTTTGATATTAAATAAAAACCCGACAAACTTTTAAAATTTGTCGGGTTTTTATTTTATGATTTTTGATGAAATTAATTTTTCAAATATTTTTCTAAAAACTGATCTTGTTCCCAAAGTAAGTGAAGAATATTTTCTTTGGCAGCATACCCATGAGATTCTTTCGGAAGAATAACCATTCTAGCTGGCGCTCCTAATCCTTTCAAAGCTTGGAAATATCTTTCTGTCTGCAAAGTAAAAGTTCCTGGATTGTTATCTGCTTCACCATGAACTAATAAAATCGGAGTTTTCATTTTATCAGCATTCATAAAAGGAGACATTGTGTTGTATACTTCAGGAACTTCCCAGTAATTTCTTTGTTCTGTCTGAAACCCGAAAGGCGTTAAAGTTCTGTTGTAAGCACCGCTTCTTGCAATTCCGCATGCAAAAAGATTCGAATGAGTTAATAAGTTAGCAGTCATAAAAGCTCCATAAGAGTGTCCTCCAACGGCTACTTTTTTACGGTTAATATATCCTAAAGCATCAACTGCATCAATTGCAGCAGCGGCATTATCAACCAATTGCGAAATAAAATTATCATTCGGTTCCGTTGTTCCTTCCCCAATAATTGGAAATGCTGCATCGTCTAAAACTACATATCCTTTTGTTACCCAATATACAAATGATCCATAATAAGGAAATGTAAATTCATTTGAGTTTTGAGTCGATTGTGAAGCACTATTTCTGTCTTTATATTCTGCTGGATAAGCCCAGATTAATAAAGGAAGTTTTTCTTTTTTAGTTTTATCATAACCAGCAGGAAGATATAAAGTTCCTGAAAGTTCTAAACCATCTTTACGTTTGTATTTGATAACTTCTTTGCTTACGTTTTTGATGCTTTCAAACGGATTTTTGAAATCGGTAATTGGCGTTAAGCTGTTTGGTTTTTTGATGTTTTTAAAATAATAATTCGGATATTCAGTTTTAGATTGAACCTGCACCAAAATTTTTCCAGACTTAAAATCTTCAATTTCATAAATATCTTCTTTTTTATCTTTATAAGGCGAAGTATAAATACGTTTAGATTTTAAAGTTTCTAGATTAAATTCATCAACAAAAGGAAATTGACCGTTTTTAGTATAACCATCTCCAATTCTATAAAGATTGTTTTTTTCAATAGCTAAAACATATTTGTTGTAAGCATTTTTCTTTGTTTCGAAATTTCCTGGATCTGAGTAAACATCTTGAGAATTTCTATCTGTAATAAGTTTTGGCTGTTGGCTAGGATTTGATGGATTAATCAAATAAGTTTTAGTGTTTCTAGTATCATACCATTCGTCTGATATAACAGCCAAATTATCATTACCCCACATTATATTACTGAAACGCTGTGGCAATTTTACTAAAGAAGAAGCATCTTTATCAAAAGGAGCATCCCAAAGAAAAACTTCGTCTCTAAAATCTACTTTTTTAGCTGGATCACCTTCATCTAAAGCTACTGCATAAGATAATGTTGCTGGTTTGTCATTTCTCCATGCCATATCTCTTTTTCCTTTACGAACAGCCATAAAACCTTTTGGCATAATCTCATTTAGAGGGACTTCGTTTACAGTTTTGATTTCTTTTCCGTTTATATTGTATACAATGGTTTTAGATGGAAATCTATTTAAAGGAACTACGTAAGAAAATGGTTTTTGAATTGTAGTCAGCATAATGTAATTTCCATCTGGTGAAATTCTTTCTCCAGCAAACATCGCCGCTTCTTTAAATAAAACGGCATCACCATTTAGTTTCACTTTATATAGTTCAGAAGTGACGCTATTTTCAAAATTCGCTTCGTCATTTTTGTTTTTCAACATATCAGGATACGTTCTGTTTTGCGATTTTTCTCCAGAAGTGTTCGAAATAATTGGACCAGTTGGCAAATCCTTTTTTGAATCTAAAAGTGCTGGTCTGTTTTTTGGAAGCATTTTAACTAAAATAGTTTCATTGTCTAAAAACCAGCTAAACGGATTTCCAAGATTTGCATTTACATTCGCTTCTGTAAGTTTTGTAGCCTGAGCCGATGCTACATCTAAAACCCAAAGTTCTACACCTGAAGCGGTAGTGTGAGAGAAAAGAATTTTTTTATCATTTGGCGACCAAAGAATATTGGCAATTTTAGGATTTTCAGGAAGACCTTTTACTTGAACATCTTCTTTACCGCTAATTTTTCTAAGTTTAAGATTAGTTACGTAAGTTACTGTACTTGAAATATTAGTTACAGGGTTGATTCTCAAACCTGCCAAACGAACTTCATCTTGATTTAAATCGTCAAGAGTTTTATACGTATTTCTATAAGTTAAAAGCATGTTTTCCTTTTTTGTATCCATAGATACAGAAGGAGGTCTCTGATAATCTGCTAAATCTAAAATAGATTTAGAAGGTTTTTGATAAGTTAAATTCTCTTGAGAATAAGAGAAGAAGCTTATGTTTAAAAATAACAACAGCGTAACCTTTAATTTCATAGTTTGAATTTTAGTGATTTATAAATGGGATTCAAAATGTTTGACTAAGATACTTTCATCTTGTTACATTTTAAGTCTGTTTTTTAATTTTTTTCAGTTTTTGTAACAGAAAGCTGTCTTTTCAAAAAGTAATTGATGGTATCTTGCTGTATTATTAAAATATATTAAATTGCTAATTACGAAAAAAATAGTATTTTGTATACGTATATTTTAAAGTATGCGTAAATTTGCAATCCAATTTTTAATAAATAATAATAGAATATGTATCATTCAAAAATAGCTGGTTTAGGATATTATGTTCCTTCAAATGTGGTGACTAACGATGATTTGTCTAAGATAATGGATACCAATGACGAATGGATTCAGGAAAGAACTGGAATTCAGGAGAGAAGACACATTATTCGTGGAGAAGACACCACAACTTCGATGGGAGTGAAAGCAGCTAAAATTGCAATCGAGCGTTCTGGTGTTGCCAAAGAAGATATTGACTTTGTAGTTTTTGCTACATTAAGTCCAGATTATTATTTTCCAGGTCCTGGAGTTTTGGTTCAGAGAGATTTAGGTCTTAGAACGGTTGGAGCTTTAGATGTTAGAAATCAATGTTCAGGATTTGTTTACGCAATTTCTGTAGCAGATCAATATATTAAAACCGGAATGTATAAAAACATTTTGGTAATTGGTTCAGAAGTTCATTCTACAGGGTTAGACATGACAACTCGCGGGCGCGGTGTTTCGGTAATTTTTGGAGATGGGGCAGGAGCAGCTGTTTTAAGCCGTGAAGAAGATTTAACAAAAGGAATTCTTTCTACTCACTTGCATTCTGAAGGAGAACACGCTGAAGAATTAGCTTTGCAAGCGCCAGGAATGGGAGCTCGTTGGGTAACAGATATTATTGCTGATAATGATCCTAATGATGAAAGTTATTATCCATACATGAATGGACAATTTGTATTTAAAAATGCGGTTGTTCGTTTTGCAGAAGTAATCAACGAAGGATTGGAAGCAAACGGTCTTCAAGTTTCAGATATTGATATGTTAATTCCGCATCAGGCGAATTTGAGAATTTCACAATTCATTCAAAACAAATTCAAATTGAGCGATGATCAAGTTCATAATAATATTCAGAAATACGGAAATACAACGGCTGCATCTATTCCGATTGCTTTAACAGAAGCTTGGGAACAAGGAAAAATCAAATCTGGAGATACAGTAGTTTTAGCAGCCTTCGGTAGTGGATTTACTTGGGCAAGTGCTATTATTAAATGGTAAAATAATTCATCTTACATTATATTTTAACCTGCTTCATTTTGGAGCAGGTTTTTTTTATAAATTCGCATTAGACCTGACAGGTTTTTAAAACCTGTTAGGTCTTCTTTGAAGAAAATTATTTGAATTGAAATGAAAAAAAATCAACTAGAAATAGCTTGCTTTAATTATGAATCTGCGATAATTGCACAGGAAAATGGTGCGGACAGAATTGAATTATGTGAGAACATGAAATTAGGAGGAACAACACCAAATTCTATTTTGGTGCTTAAAGTCCGTGAAAGTCTAAACATTAAAATGCATGTTATTATTAGACCTCGAGGCGGTGATTTTGTTTATTCTGATGAAGAACTTACAGAAATGAAACAAGACATTAAACAATTTAAAAAATTGGGTGTTGATGGTTTTGTTTTCGGAATCTTAAAAGAAAATGGAAAAGTAAATAAAAAGCAAAACAAAGAATTGGTGCATTTAGCGCATCCGTTATCTTGTACTTTTCACCGTGCTTTTGATGTGGTTAAGAATCCTGAAAAATCATTAGAAACCATTATTAATTGTGGTTTCAAAACAATTTTGACTTCTGGTCAAGGCGTAAATGTAGAAGAAGGAATTTCAGCATTAGAAAGACTTCAAGAATTAGCTGGAGACCGAATCGAAATTATGCCTGGCGGCGGTTTAAGATCTTCAAATATAAAATTGCTTCAAGAAAAATTAGATCTGACTTTTTATCATTCGTCAGCAATCACAAATAATACTGAAATTGCGAATCCAGAAGAAATAAAAGAAATCCGTAATTTTTTATAAACCTAATAAAATAAAAAAAGTCTGGAGTTGGCATCTCCAGACTTTTCTTCTACAAAAAATTATTCTAAAATTATTAAAAAATTCTTGCAATAAGACGATTAGAACATTCCTCCTCCGTCTTTATTAGTGTTGTCATCTCTTTGTTTACGCTGTAAGTTTTTGATTTTTCCACCACCAAAGTTATATGTTAAACCTACATAAACTGTTTGGCTTTCCCAAGTAAACTGTCCAGCTTGTGGATAAGGATATTGAGTGTCAAAAGCATATTTCATAGTTTTGAAAACATCATTAAAACGTACGCTGATGTTCATTTTGTTGTCTAACAAAGTGTAGCGCGAACCAATATCCATTTTATACATTTCGTGACTATTGTTTTGAAGTCCATCAACTGCACCTCTGTAAAATCCGAATAATAAGAAGCTTAAACGTTTGTTGACTTTAAAATTAGAATTCATACGTCCGTTGAAAGCAGCAACAGTAATTTTTCTTTCAATAGGATTACTGCTATTATCAGCAGCATTATACTGAAAAACAATACCTTGCTGATTAATGCTTGAAAAATCAATAGATGGCTGAATATCCCACCATTTTGTAATTTTATAATTGAAAGAAGCTTCAAATCCGTAAGCAGTATTATGATCGTAGTTTGTAAAAGACATAATCTGCTTTTCTTTGCTCGGATCTGCAGGATCTGGATATAAAATTCTGCTGATTTGGTCGTTAATGCTTCTCACAAAAACACCTGCCGAAAAACTTCCTTTTTCTAATGTTTTGGTATAATTTACTTCTACAGAATTGGTAAACTGCGGTCTTAATTCAGGATTTCCTAAAGATGTAACCAGAGGAGTTGCAAACTCACGAATAGGTTTTGTCTGTTCTAAACTCGGACGGTCAACACGACGGCTGTAGCTAAATTGTAAAGTATTTTTCTCTGTTATGTTGTATGTTAAATAAGCTGATGGATATAAGGTAATGTAATCATCATCAAACATAGTCTGTCCGTAATTTAAGTTAGCCTGAACTTTATAGCTTTCAAAACGTGCTCCAAGCTGATAACTTATTTTTTTGAATTTCTGACCAAATGTTACATAAGCAGAATAAATATCAGTATCATAAGTATAATGAGAAGTTCTGTCTGCAACTGGAAGTAAAGGGTTACCTGTTGTGTAATCATTTCCGGTTCTTGTAATTCTAGCTTCAGCACCAGCTTCAAGAGTTGTTTTTTCGTTTAACGGATTAACATAATCAACGTTTAAAGTGGTTAGTTTTCGAGTACCTTTCAAGAAATCATTATACAAAATATCAGAACTTGTGTTGTCTGTTTTTGTTGTTTCGGTATCAAAAGAAGCATGTTGAGATTCTTTATTATCACTATAATTTCCTTCAAAATCTAAAGTATGTCCTTCTTTTTTGAAAATGTGTTTGTATGCCAAATTATAAGTCCCAACTTGATCTGGTCCCCAATATCTTGATTTCTGAAAAATATTTGAAATATCAGAATTCGTAACATTATTATAATCGATATCTGTATCTACAAAACCTTTTCCGTTAGATTTATTCTGATTTGTATAAATCGATAACGTATTATGATCGTCAATTAAAAAATCCATTCCAATCTTGTATAAATACGAATCATTATCATTCATTACATCAATTCTTTGAACAATGTCTTGGTCAAATCTTTTAATGAAACCATCATTATAATACGTTCCAAAGTTTTGTCCCACATTTCCAAAGAAATTTACTTTTCCAGTTTTATAATTTAAATCTAAAGACTGATTGTATTTTGCAGTTTCTCCAAAAGTGATTCCGCCGCTGTAAGTTCCGTTAAAACCTGTATTTGCATTTTTATGCAAAATGATGTTAATAATTCCAGACATTCCTTCTGGGTTATATTTTGCACTTGGATTTGTAATCAACTCAATCTTTTTGATAGAAGTTGACGGAATTTGTTTCAGCAATTGTGCTGGATCAATATTCGATGGACGTCCGTCAATTAATACACGAACATTATCATTTCCGCGAAGCGAAAGTTTTCCGTCCTGATCTACATTCACAGAAGGAATATTGTTCATAATATCCGATGCCGAAGCTCCAGCAGTTGTCAAATCTTTACCAACAGTAACTACTTTTCTGTCGATTTTTTGTTCGATGGTAGAACGTTCAGCAATAATGTTTACACCTTTTAGCTGAGTTGCTTCTTCTTCCAGAGAAACATTTACAGTAGCAGACTTTTTGTTTTCGCTCAAAAGAACAGAACCAACATATTTTCTAAAACCAATATATTGGATTTCGATAGTATAACTTTTTAAGGCTATATTTTTAAATGAAAATTCTCCATTATCATCTGTATTAACTCCAGATACTACTTTTCCATTTTCTTTAAGAGAAACGGTTGCATAAGAAACAGGCATGCCGTTTGATTTCTCTGTAATTTTCCCAGATACATTTCCTGTATTCTGGGCTTGTGCTGTTGCGATTACCCCCAATAACGCAAACAGAAAGATTTTTAATTTCATGATTTTTACTGATTATTTTTTGATTTGATTGATGATGATTGTGTTAGTTACTTTTTTTTGTTTTTTTTCGACTTTAAAAATGAATTTGAAGTCTCTATTAAGACTCTTTTGTGTTTAATATGTTACAACAAATTGCAAAAAAATATTTCGAAAATTTTCACATCCCTTGTTTTGTAGGAGATTAAGCTTTTGGCTTTTTGATAATTTTAACAATTCAAAAAACTGTTTTTTTGATAAATTCTAATCCTTTTCCTGAATTTAATATGTTTTTGATTTTCTCTAATTGATGAATAAGCAGTATCTTTGCTCACTTTAAAATAAGTTTACATGTCATTATCACAAATTCTTACACCTTCTATACAAAAAGCAATACAAGCATTATTTGATGTTACTGTTGATAAAATCGAGTTTCAAACTACCAGAAAAGAGTTTGAAGGCGATATAACAATGGTTATTTTTCCATTGTTGAAAGTAATTAAAAGTAATCCGGCAGAATTAGGAAATAAAATTGGAAATTATCTAGTTGAAAATGTTTCTGAAGTTGCTCGCTTTAATGTAGTTTCAGGCTTCTTGAATATCGTAATTTCTGATAGTTATTATGTGAATTTCTTTAACGGAATTAGAGAGAACAAGAAATTTGGATATGTAACTCCAAATCCAGACGAAAAAGCGGTAATGGTAGAATATTCTTCTCCAAATACAAATAAACCTCTGCACTTAGGACACGTTCGTAACAATTTGTTAGGATATTCTGTGGCTGAGATTTTAAAAGCGTCTGGAAAAAAAGTATACAAAACTCAAATTATCAACGATAGAGGAATTCATATCTGTAAATCTATGTTGGCTTGGGAGAAATTCGGAAACGGAGAAACTCCTGAAACTTCGGGTTTAAAAGGTGATAAACTGGTTGGTAAATATTATGTTGAGTTTGATAAAGCATATAAAAATGAAATCAACGGTTTAATCGAAACAGGCAAAACAGAAGAAGAAGCTAAAAAACAAGCGCCAATTATTATTGAAGCGCAAGATATGCTGAAGAAATGGGAAGCTGGTGACGAAAAAGTAATTGAGCTTTGGAAAAAAATGAACGAATGGGTTTATGAAGGTTTTGCAACAACTTACACAAATCTAGGAGTTAATTTTGATAAATATTACTACGAAAGCAACACTTATTTATTAGGAAAAGATGTTGTTCAAGTTGGTTTAGATAAAGGTGTTTTCGAAAAAGATCCAGACGGTTCTGTTTGGATTGATTTGACAGACGAAGGTTTAGATCGTAAAATTGTTTTACGTTCAGACGGAACTGCAGTTTATATGACACAAGATATTGGAACCGCAATTCAGCGTGTAAAAGACATGCCAGATGTTGGGGGAATGGTTTATACAGTTGGAAATGAACAAGATTATCACTTTAAAGTTTTATTCTTAATCTTAAAAAAATTAGGTTTTGATTGGGCTTCAAGTTTATATCATTTATCATACGGAATGGTAGATTTGCCTTCTGGAAAAATGAAAAGCCGTGAAGGAACCGTTGTAGATGCAGATGATTTAATGCAAGACATGACCGATACAGCAAAACAAATCTCTGAAGATTTAGGAAAACTGGATTATTATTCTGATGAAGAAAAAGCAAAACTGTATAAAACAATCGGTCTTGGAGCTTTGAAGTATTATATTTTAAAAGTGGATCCTAAAAAACGTATTTTATTCAATCCAGCAGAATCAGTAGATTTTGCAGGAAATACAGGGCCGTTTATTCAATATACATACGCGAGAATTCAATCAATTATCCGTAAAGCTGATTTTGATTTTTCTAACAAAATCGAAATCGGAGAATTGCATGAAAAAGAAAAAGAATTGGTAAAACAAATCGAACTTTTTCCAGAAATAATTCAGAATGCGGCACAAAATCATAGTCCAGCTTTAATTGCTAATTACACTTACGATTTAGTAAAAGAATACAATTCATTTTATCAATCTGTTCATATTTTAGGAGAAGTTGATTTAACTAAAAAAATATTCAGAGTACAGCTTTCTCAAAAAGTAGCTGAGGTAATCAACTCTGCATTCCAATTATTAGGGATTGAAGTTCCAGAGAGAATGTAAGAATTAAAAAATATAAGAAATTACAAAGCCAATAGTTTTCGAACTATTGGCTTTTTTTATTGTTTTTTAGACCTATTGGGTATAATTGTAGTTTTATTCTTAAATACTTTTGCTCTGTCAAAATATGAATTGATTATTTAAATTTTTGTCTAAATGAATGACAAAATAATTAATTAAATGATTGGTATTTAATCACATAATATTTTCCTTATATTAATTTTTTGTTATTTTGAATTAGTAAGCTTTTAATAAAAAACATATAAGGTATACAAAACCGCCTATTCTAGGCGGTTTTTTGTTTTAAATAAAATGTAAGATAAATAGTTCTTTTATTGTGTTAAAAAGAAATAAATTCTTGTTAAAATTAATTTAATTTTTTAAGTTGCGCCCCTTAATTAAAAAAACTATAAATGAAAAAGAAAATTAAAGGGTTTGCAATTCTTGTATTCTTGTTTACTGTTCAAATATTTTTTGCACAGGAAAAAACAATTTCTGGAATTGTATCAGATGGAAGTGGACCAATTCCGGGTGCGAATGTTGTGGTAAAAGGAACTAGTAATGGAGTTCAAACCGATTTTGATGGAAAGTATAAGATTAAAGCAAAAACAGGAGATGTATTGATTATTTCTTATGTAGGAATGAAAGACCAACCCATTACAGTTGGAAATGCATCTACAGTAAATGTTAAAATGCAGGAAGCTGGTGAAGAATTGAAAGAGGTAGTAGTTGTTACGGCATTAGGAGTAAAGAAAAGTGCTCGTGCGATTGGATATGCTACTCAAGAGGTGAAAGCTGCCGATATCACACGAGGAAATAATAATAGTCTTTCAGGTGCTTTGCAGGGTAAATTGGCAGGAGTACAAATTACTCCTTCGAGTGGAGCTCCAGGTGCCTCTTCACAAATAGTAATTCGTGGCGCTCGATCTTTTACAGGAAATAATAGTCCTTTGTATGTAATTGATGGTATGCCTGTAGCATCTCAACCAGATTTTAGTACTGGTAATGGAGTTACAGGATCTGATATTGCTAACAGAGCTGTAGATATTGATCCAAACGAAATCGAGTCAATAAATGTTTTAAAGGGTCAAGCTGCATCTGCATTATATGGATTGAGAGCTTCAAACGGAGTAATTGTGATTACTACAAAAAGCGGAAAAAATTCTGGTCAGAACGGAAAGCCTATTATTACTTTTAATACTTCTACAAGTTTTGAAACAATTTCTAAGAAGCCAAGTACTCAAAATGAATATGCACAAGGTTCTAATGGGAAATTTAATCCAAATGCTTCGACGAATTGGGGACCAAAAATTTCAGAATTACCTAATGATCCTACTTATGGTGGAAATGTAGCTAATGTGTTGAATGGAGGAGTATTAAAACCAGGTAAGTATTATGTGCCCCAAAGAGTAAAAGCTGGTTTAGATCCGTGGGTTACACCTAGAGCCTATAATAATATTAACGATTTTTTTAATACTGGAATTACGATCAATAACTCGTTAAATATTTCTCAATCGACAGAAAAAACTAACTACTCATTTGGTATAGGTACATCAAAACAAGATGGTATTATCCCTGAAACGGGTATGAATAGATATACTGCAAAGGCTGTAGTAGATACAAAATTGAATAATGAATGGAAAACAGGTTTTTCATTTAATTATATTCAAACTAAAATAAATAAAAGTACCTCCGCAAATGATGGTGCTATAGTTGGTGTTTTTGCTGCTCCAAGAAGTTACGATTTAAAAGGAATTGGTTATGCTAATCCAGCAAATCCATACGATCAAATTTATTATAGACCAAGTGTTTTCAATAATCCTTACTGGGCTGCCAACAACAACGAATTTAGCGAAAAAACAAATCGTGCTTTTGGAAATACATATATTCAATATTCTCCAATTATAAGTTCAGACGGCAATCAAAAATTAACAGTTAAATATCAGGTAGGTGTAGATTCGTGGACTACCAATTACAGAAATATTTTTGAGTTTGGAAATAAACTTGATTTATCTGGACAAAGCAGTAGTGCGAATCTTTTTGGTACAACAAACGATGTAATTAACTCTTTGTTTACTTTAAATTACAATTTAAATATAACAAAGGATATTAATTTAAATGTTTTAGTTGGAAATGAATATAACCACCAAAACACTAAAGAATACGATGAAGTGGGAACCGCTTTTAACTTTGGTGGCTGGCCAACAATTGCGAATGCGAGAACTATAACTGCTGAAGAATATAGAAGACAAATACGTACAGTTGGTTTTTTTAGTAATATTGAATTATCCTTCAAGAATATGCTTTTCTTAAGTGGTACTATTCGTAAAGATATTGCATCTAATATGCCTAGAGGAAATAGAGATTTTATTTATCCATCAGCTTCTTTGGGTTTTGTTGTAACAGAATTAGAAGGATTAAAAGAAAATTCATTTCTTTCGTATGCAAAACTTAGAGGATCGATTGCTCAAGTTGGGCAAGCAGGAAATTATATAGGGAATTATTACACTACTCCATCTTATGGCGGTGGATTTTGGTCAGGACAACCAATACAGTATCCATTAGGAGGTATTAGTTCATATATTTCTAATAATGTACAATATGATCCAAATTTGAAACCGCAAAATACGAAATCTTACGAAGTCGGAGCAGATTTAAAATTTTTCAATAACAGAGTTGGAATTGAATACACTTTTTCTAAACAAAATTCAACAGATCAAATTTTTAGCGTTCCATTAGCTGGTTCAACAGGAGCCAGTTCACTTGTAACAAATGGAGGAAAAATGCGTAATGATGTACACGAATTAACTTTAATGTTAAATCCAGTACGTACAAAAGATTTTAATTGGATATTAAATGCAAACTTCTCGAAAATTGACTCTTATGTTGAGGCACTTGCAAATGGTGTTGACAATATTTTTTTAGGTGGATTTGTAACTCCGCAACTTAGAGCTAGTGTTGGAGATCGTTTTCCAGTTATTTATGGAACCGGTTATGCAAGAGATGCTCAAAATAATATTATAGTAGATGCTCAAGGGCTTCCTATTGCTGATGGCGAATTAAAAGTATTGGGAGAAGTTGCTCCAAAATTTACCTTAGGAGGTTCTACTCAATTTGCATATAAAAGAATTTCATTGGGAGCTGTTGTTGATTGGAAAAATGGTGGAAAGATTTATAGCGGATCCAATAACTTAATGAGTTACTATGGCGTAGATGCAAGAACTGCTGATCGAACTTCTGAATTTGTATTTCCAGGTGTTAAAGAAGACGGAGCTCCAAATGACATTGTTAGGGGAGGTGCTTCAGATCCTAATGCACAACAACAATTGCAAGCGGCATTAAATGGTATTGCAGAATCTGCAGTTTTTGATGCAAGTTTTGTAAAATTAAGAGAAGTCACTCTAGGATACCAATTTCCTAAATTGTTAAATAACTCTGTTGATCTTAGGACTTCGGTTTTTGCAAGAAACATTTTATTGTGGTCGAAAATGCCTAATCTTGATCCAGAAGCTACTCAAGGAAATAATAATTTTTCAGGTGGATTCGAACAATGGTCAATGCCTCAAACGAAGAGCATTGGTTTTGGAATGAACTTTACATTTTAATTAAAATCAAATGAAAAATATAAAAATAGCAATAACAGCTTTAGTAACTTTATTTTTATTTCAGTCTTGTTCTGAAGATAAGATGGATGAGATAAATAAGAATGTGAATAATCCAACAGATATGGCAAGCCGTTTAATAATTACTGATGTAATGGTTAATTCTGCTTTTACTGTTACAGGCTCCGATGCCTCTTTTTATGCTGGAATATATTCTGAATTAAATGCAGGAAATCATAACCAAATGTATAATGCACAAGTTAGACGTGCTGAACCTCAATTATCTTCTACTTATAATAATGGATGGAATAATAGTTATGAACAAATAAAAACATTACGCATTATTATTGATAAATGTACAGTAGGAGAAGAAAAAGGAAACTATCAGACATTAGGAATAGCTCAAATACTATTAGCTTATAATTTAGCTGTCCTGACAGATTTATATGGAGATGTTCCTTATGAAGAAGCTGGAAAATCAGGAATAATTTTTCAGCCTAAGGTTGATAAACAAGAAGCAATTTATCAAGACATATTTGCTAAACTAAATGAGGGTATAGCTAATCTAAAAAAAGCAACGACTTATTCAAGTTTAGGAAATCAAGATTTGATATATAGCGGAAATTCAGCAAAATGGATTAAAGCGGCGAATGGTTTATTAGCTAGATATACCATGAGGTTGTCTCTTCGAAAAGCAGATTATCAAGGAGTAATCAATTATGTTAATGCTTCTTTTACCAATGCAGATGATGAATTAAAATTTATAAACGCTAATGTTCCAAATCCGTATGCCAGATTTCAGTTAGATAGGGGAGCAATTTGTGTGAGTAAAAGCTTCTATAGCACTATGATTGCTAATGGACCAGCTGACGTTCGTACTAATACATTCTTTACCAAAATTGGAGGTGTAGTTGTTCCTTTCGATAACTCAAAAGAAGATTTAGAAGGACAAGGTATTTATTCTATCTCAGCTCTAATGAGTGAAAAAAATCCAATTTATTTATTAAGTTACCATGAATTATTATTCTTGAAAGCTGAAGCTGAAGCTAGGTTAGGTTTGCCTCAAGCACAAACTACCATGAATGCTGCGATAAAAGCATCATACACAAAAAAACAGGTAATAACATTTACTGCGATCCAAGCAGATTCTTATATAGCTTCGATCGGAACACTTACTGGGGATGAATTGTTAAAAAAGATTATGCTTGAAAAACATATTTCTTTCTACGAAAATGAAGGTATTGAATGCTATAATGATATTAGACGTTTGCAAGCAATGGGGAATGGGAATTTTATTCCAATGGTAAATGCGCAACCTGAATTATTTCCTCTAAGATTTGCTTACGGTCAATCAGATGTTGCTTCGAATTCATATATAAAAGATTTATATGGAGACGGATCATATGTATATAAAGAAAATGTTTGGTGGGCTGGAGGTACTAGATAAAAATATTTTTCAAATCATTAATGTAAGGTAAAAGTTACTTGCTTTAAAACCTATTTAAAGATTGAACATTAAAAAATAATAAATCATAAAGAAAAAAAGCCGGAGGTTTCAAAACTTCCGGCTTTTTTAATAACAACTAATTCTAATTACTTAACAAATTTGTCAATGATTTTATCTGTTTCTGCTTTAGCGGTATCTGGTTTCAAATCAAACAATAAAGAGTAAAGTGCTTTTCTGTCAACTTTAGCTTCTAAGTTTAAGTCTTTATGTCTGTCAAAAAGAGTTTGCCATTTGTCACGAACGTTTTTCCAAATTGCATTGTTTGCTACCCACCATTTTTGAGCTGCGATACATTTTACATCTGGAACTTTTGTGTAAACATCAAATCCTTTTTCTTGTGCTAACAAAACATCTTTTCCAGCATCGTCACGAACTAATTTGTCGTTGTCTTGCTCATGATTCCATCCTGTAGAAGTGATTTCGTGAATGTTTCTTCTTTTTAAAACATTATAATCGTTACGTTTTGTTTGCTCTCTTCTAGGAAGGGGTGCATCTGCAACGTTTGCCCAATAATCTTTTCCATCAACGTGAACCCAAGTCGAAGATCCTTCATATCTAGGACTATCATCTACTTGATATACTTTTTGAGTCCATTGACCTTTAACCGCTTTTTTGTCTAATTTTTTGTATTTCCAAGAATTCCCTTTGTCAAAAGAATATAAGTCTGTGTTTTCGTATAGCCAATCTTGTCTCCAGTGTTTGATAATCATGTCATCACTTACAATAAGTAAATGCTGCATTACGATTTTGTTCGGAGTATCTTCTAATAATTCTACCCATTCTAAAGCAGATTCATGTTTAGTTTCAGATGGTTTATAAGTAAGCGAATCTTTTGGATATGAGAATGTTTCCGTAAAATTAAATTTCACTTCGTAACAACCACACATTGATTTAATAGACTTAATATCTTGTTGTTTTTTGTCCTGACTAAAACCAAGACTGCATGTTAAAGCCACAGCGGCTGACATTAAAAGACTTTTCGAAATCATAACTTATTGTTTTGTTTTTAAATTTTTTGCAAATATATAAAATTAATTTAGAATAGTTAAAAATAGTTATATATTTGCATCGATTATTAAGACTCAATAAAAATAATGAAAATTAAATTTACCCTTTTTGCTGTGCTATTATCAAGTGCTTATTCTTTCGCTCAGCAGAGAGATACTATAAAATCGCAAGAAAAATTGTCGGAAGTTGTTGTTACAGGACAGTTTGAGCCGCAATCGATAAAGAAATCGGTTTTTAATGTTCGTGTGATTTCGAATCAAGACATCAAGAACTTAGCGGCTAATAACTTAGCAGATGTTTTAAATCAATATCTAAATATTACAGTTAGGCCAAGCGGTACAACGGGACGTTCTACAGTTTCATTATTTGGGTTAGATGCACAATACTTTAAAATTTTAGTAGATAATATTCCATTAGTAAATGAAGCTGGTTTGGGGAATAATACAGATTTGTCTCAAATTAATCTAAATGATGTTGATCATATAGAAATTGTTGAAGGTTCAATGGGAGTTAGTTATGGAGCTAATGCAGTAAGCGGGGTTTTAAATATAATTACAAAAAAATCATCAAAATATAAATGGGATATAAACGCATCGATACAAGAAGAAACTGTAGGTAAGGAATTTTCTCTTTTTGATAAAGGACGCCACATCCAGTCTTTACGTGTTGCCCATTCATTTGATCAAAATTGGTTTGTAAGTGTAGGGGCAACCAGAAATGATCTTCAGGGGTTTTTAAATGACCGAAATGGGAAGAATTATCTTGTAAGTGATTTTACTCGTGGATACAGTTGGTTGCCAAAAGAACAACTAAATGGAAATGCTTTGATTTCTTATCATAAAGATAATTTTAGATTCTTCTATAAATTTGAATTTCTTGATGAAGATGTAGATTACTATAATAGTACAGTGCAATCTAATTATAGCCCAGCTTTAGGATCTTATTTGTATGCTGACGATAAAAGATATTTTACCAACAGATATTTTCATAATTTAAATTTAACGGGTTTAATGTTTTCTCAATTGACTTATAATGTTTCTGTTACACAGCAGAAGCAACAGAGAGAAATTGAAAACTTCAGATATTATCTGTACACTAGAACGGAAGGAATGAATGTTACCGAAAAAGACCAATCGATGGAGGTGCTTTCGTCTACAGGTACTTTAAATAATTTCTTTAATGATAAAAGAATTGATTTGCAAATAGGATACGAATTTGTAAATAATAAAGGTTTTGCCTTAGTGCAGAAAGAAAATAATATCATAACACCAGTTAGTAAGACATTAGAAAATTATGACTTTTTTGTGTCTTCTGAGATTATGGCTACAGAGCGATTTTCGATAAAACCAGGATTGAGGTTTTCTGCACAATCTAAGTTCGATAATCAATATGCTTCTTCTGTTGCGTTAAGATATTTATTTGATAAAGGACTTGAACTTCGAGGTTCTTATGGAAATGGTTTTAGAACTCCAAATTTTGAGGAGTTGTATGCCAACCAAATTTTTGACGGACATTTCTTTGCTGGAAATGAAAATCTAATTCCAGAAACAAGTACTTCATATGAAGCAAGTGTCAAAAAATACACGTCATTATCATCAGGTTTACAGATTTCAAATACATTTTCTGGAAGTTATTTAGATGTTGATGACAGAATTGACATGGCTTTTATCCGTAATAATCCAGATACTGGTACTCCCGAAAATCAATACATCAATATTAGTAAATATAGAATGTGGAATTTTTCGACAATGAATCAATTCCGACTAAATAATTTAACAGTGAATGTTGGCGCTGCATTAGTTGGAGTTTCTCAGCGAATTGATAATGCTATAATGGTTTCAGATGATCGATTCTTGTATACATTTAATCTAAATGCTAGTTTTTCATACAATATCCCAAAATGGAAAACAATCTTTTCAGCATACTATAAATATAATGGACAAACACAACAATTTGTTGCAGGAACATCAGAATATGTTTTGTCTAAAATAGATCCTAGTAATTGGCTTGATGCTTCTGTAAGAAAGAATTTCTTTAAAGACAAGTTTGAAGTTACATTGGGAGCTAGAAATATTTTTAACATAACAGATGTTAACCGTACACGATCAAGTGAAGGAGCAGGACACGCAACGGCGTCAACTACGATGCTAGCATACGGTCGTTCTTACTTTTTAAAATTAGCGTATAACCTTAATCTTTAATATAAAACAAAATACAATGAAAAAATTATTTTTACTATCATTCGCATTCTTATCTCTTGTAGCTTGTTCAAGTGATGACGATGTTCAAGTTGAAATTCCTACAGTAGGAGCAACTTTGCAACCAGCTGTTGGCGGACCGAACCAACCTAATCAAGTTTATCTTGACTTGAGTTCTGAAGAATTAAAATCAGTAAATAGAGCAGCTTGGGATTTCGGATTCTCAGGTGGTACAGATTTTAGAGTTGTGATCAACGGATCTTTAAAAATGGCAGTTAAAAAATTAGAGACTTCTGATATTACTTTAACTCAAACAATTAATACAGATGTAACAGTTGGAGCTGGTACAACTGCTGCTTCAAACGGTTTTGTAGATAATCCAACAGGTGTTTTAGCTGGTGCTGGTGCAGGAATTGGAACTGCAATTGCTGAAATTTCTGCAACTGATGCTGACAATAAAGTTTACTTAGTGAATTTAGGATATGCTGTTGGTACTGCTGCGCCTAGTGTAGGTTCTGTTGCTGTTGATGGTGATGCAAGAGGATGGAAAAAAGTTAGAATTTTAAGAAGCGGTAATGGATATAAAATTCAATACGCTGATTTAGCTTCTGCAACTTTCACGGAGAAAACAATCTCTAAAGATGCTGCTTACAACTTTACATTCTTTAGTATGACATCAGGTAATACAGTTTCTGTTGAGCCTCAAAAAGATAAATGGGATTTAAATTTCACAGTTTTCACTAACTACTTAAATGCGGGTACAGAAGTAACTTACGGATATTCTGATTTTATAGTTACAAATATGAAAGGTGGTACTCAAGCGTATCAAGTATTGGCAACAGCAGATTTGACTTATGCAGGATTTACAAAAGCAAATGTTGTTGAGGGTAATTTTACTGCTTCTGCAACAGATCAAAGAATAATTGGAGCAAACTGGAGAAGTGGCGGAGGGCCATCTACTTTACCAAGTATTAGAACAGATCGTTTTTATGTTGTTAAAGATGCAGCTGGAAACTATTATAAAGTTAAATTCTTAGCAATGTCTAATGAAGCAGGTGTTAGAGGATATGTTACTCTAGAATATGCTATCTTGAAATAATTTTAAAATGAAAATCTAAAAAATATAAAGATTATTCATTCTAATATATAATGCAACGCATTAAAATTTAGTTAATCATTAGCTTTGTTTTTTTTATTTTTTTTGATTTAGAGGTTAGATTTATCTAACCTCTTTTTTTTGTTCTACTTTCTTACTAAATTGAATTAGAAACAAAATGTTATTCTATCTTTGCACAAATTTTTTCTGCAATAAGTTAACAATTATTTAATTGGTTTAATTTTTGAATGCAGACCTTTATACTTTTATAATAATTAAGTGAATACAAAATCTTATTTTTTTCAGTCTTTTGCAATTGTTGCGTTAGCGCTTGTTGCTTTTATTGGGTTCAAACAAATCCTTCCAGACAAGATATTTTCAGACAGTAAATTAGATTCTAAAAACATATTAATAGATAGTCTGCTTTTAGAGTCTGTGGCTAAAGATTCACTTGCTTTGGACAACGATAGCATTGCCGAAAGCGAAAGAGAATTAAACAATCAGAAAATTGTTTTTGATCAGACAGAAGGAATCGAATTTCCTGCTGAAACTTTTGAAAATTATAAAGGATATCAATACCTGATTTCTTTCTATGAAAAATTATATCAATTAGAAAAAAATCCACAGAATAAAGTTAGAATTGCTTATTACGGAGATTCTATGACTGATGGAGATTTAATCGTTCAAGATGTTCGTAATAATTACCAAGAACGTTTTGGAGGAAATGGAGTTGGTTTTGTCCCTATTACTTCAGAATCTGCCGCTTCTAGAGGTTCTGTAAAATCTACTTATTCTAAAAACTGGAAAACACAATCTTATTTGAATGTGAAAAGACCGACAAGTCCTTTTGGAGTTAACGGTCATGTGTTTTTTGCAAATGATAAATCGAATCCAACTTGGGTTCAGTACGAAGCAGGTCTTAGCAAATATTCTACTTCTTTAGATAATGCCACTTTATTTTACGGTCGCGCTTCTAAAACAGGAAAAGTGAATTTTATTATCGGAAAAGATACTATCAAAAAGAGTCTTTCTCCGAATAATTTAGTGAATACATTGAGAGTTTCTTCTGGAAATTTAAAAGCATTCAAAGCTAATTTCGTTCAAGCAGATTCTATTCCGATTTACGGATTTAATTTTGATAACGGAGCAGGAGTTCACGTTGATAATTTCTCCCAAAGAGGAAATTCAGGTCTTCCGATTTCGATGTTCAATGCTGAGGTTATGAGAGCTTTTAACAATAATCTGAAATACGATTTGATTATTCTTCATTACGGAACAAACGTTTTAAATTATGGAACCAAAAATTATTCTTGGTATGAAAAAGGAATGACAAAAACCGTAAATAAAATAAAAGAATCTTTTCCAGGCGTTTCGATTTTAATTGTTTCTACAGCAGATAAATCGACTAAATATGATATGGAAATGAAAACCGATTCTGCCGTAGTGCCTTTAATGAAAGCACAGAAGCATTATGCACTAGAAACTCAGGCAGGATTTGTAAATTTATATACCTTAATGGGTGGAGATGGTTCTATGATAAAATGGGTTGATGAAGCACCAGCAAAAGCCAATAAAGATTACACGCACTTTAACCAGCGTGGAGCAAAAGCAATCGGGAATTTATTGTACGGACAATTAAATAAAGGATACGAAGAATATAAAGTTCTGAGACAAAAAAGAGATGCTGAAGGGACTAAGCCAAAACCAGTAAAACGAGCCAAATCCGATTCCGTTTCCATAACAAAAGACAGCTTATGATGAATAAATTAATGGTTTTCTTTTGTTGTCTTTTTTTCGCAACAAATGAAAAACCTCCAAAAACAGACGTACATCCAATACCTAAAAGTATGATTCAAAAAGTGGACACTGCAGCGATTGAAGCGCCTTCTGATGGTCAAATTTATAATGCGAAAGTGTTAGAAGATTTCTTTAAGAAATTAGAAGAAAATGAAAATCAGAAGAATCAAAAAATCAATATTGTACATATTGGCGATTCTCATATTCAAGGCGATTTGATGACTAATGAAATCAGAAAGAATCTACAGCAAAAGTTTGGAAATGCTGGACGCGGTTTGGTTTTTCCATATCAATTAGCAAGAACAAACGGATCTTACAATGAGCGTTTCAAATCGAATAGAACTTGGGAAAGTTATAGAAACATTCTCCCTTTTAAAAGTAATCCCGTTGGATTAAGCGGAATCGGACTTTGGAGAGATTCTGGTGGATTTGTAATGGAAATGAATATAAAAGATCCAGCGTATAAATTCAATACCATAAAAATTATTACGCCACAGAATCAGAATATGTTTGATTTAGCAGTTTCGTCTAAAATTAATTCGATCCAAACGACAGAACGAAAAATCATTACCCATAAAATTAAAAAAGGCGAAGTTCTTGGAAGCATTGCTGATAAATACAATGTTTCGATTGCAGAAATTAAAAGAGATAATCATTTAAAAGGAAACAATATTCGTGCAGGAAGAACTTTAAAAATTGCCACAAACGAAACAAGAGCAAAGACAGTTTCAATGTCAGAGTTTGTGCCTTTAAAAATAGAATCAGATTCTTATACTCATTATTACAATTCTAATGATGCATTAAGTCGAATTTTTCTTATTCCAAATAAAGAAGCTTCAGATTATGAGTTAAACGGAATTGTTTTAGAAAAAGATGCTTCGGGAATTCTTTACAGCGGAATAGGCGTAAATGGAGCTAAATTTTCAGATTATAATAAATATCCGTTATTCTTTGAACAATTAAAATCGTTGCATCCTGACTTATTAGTTTTTTCGTTAGGAACAAATGAAAGTTATGATCATCTAGATTCTAGCAATTATATCAAAGAATTACGAGAATTTATTTCGAATATAAAAGCACAAAAAATAGATGCACCCATAATTATAATGACGCCACCGCCCTCATTATTGAGAAGAAAACCAAATACCTATATTGATGACTACACGCGACAAATTATCGATATAGCCCAAAAAGATAGTTTTGCCGTTTGGGATTTGTACGATGAGTTTGGTGGAATGAGCGGAATCAAACAATTGAAAGTACAAGGATTAATTGGGCCAGATTATGTTCATTATTCTAAAAAAGGATACGAGAAACAAGGAAATTTGTTTACACAGGCGTTTTTAAAAGCATACGATAATTTTAAATTAAAGAATTAAGTTGACAACAATAGATAGCATTAATAATTGGTTCATTCAAAATTTTGGTGCAATTACAATAGAACAAGTTAAAAGTTGGTTCGTTTACAATGAAGACGAAAAACTTTTATTCAATACCGGTTTATTCTTAGGCCTATTTTTGGTTTTCTATTTTGTGTATGGTTTTTTACGCAAAACATTTTATTTGAGATTAACGTATGTTATTCTCTTTTCGCTATTCTTTTACTATAAATCTAGCGGAATTTATTTTCTGTTATTACTGCTTTCGTCAGTTGTAGATTATGGTTTGAGCCAGATTATTTATAGAGAAAGTCGCGATAATGTCAAAAAATTATATTTGGTAATTAGTGTTATTTTGAATTTAGCACTTTTGGGTTATTTCAAATACATGAACTTTTTGATTGTGACTTACAATGATATGTTTCATGGTAATTTTGCACTTCATAATGTTTTTCTTCCGGTCGGAATTTCGTTCTACACTTTCCAGTCGATGAGTTATATTATTGAGATTTATAGAGAAGAAATCAAACCAACTAAAAATTATATCGAATATTTATTTTTCGTGTCGTTTTTTCCACAATTAGTTGCTGGGCCAATCGTGCGTGCAAAAGATTTTCTACCACAGATTTATCAAAAATTAAATCTTACAAGACAAGATGTAAACAATGCTTTATTCTTAATTATTGGAGGTTTAATAAAGAAAACAGTAATCTCGAATTATATTTCTGTAAACTTTGTAGACCGTGTTTTTGATACGCCGTTGAGTTATACTTCGTTCGAAAATTTAATGGCATCTTACGGATATGCGATTCAGATTTATTGCGATTTCTCTGGATATTCAGATATGGCAATTGGTATTGCATTACTACTCGGATTTAAATTGCCTGAAAACTTTAGAACGCCATACAAATCAACTTCGATTACCGATTTCTGGAGAAGATGGCATATTTCACTTTCAACTTGGTTAAAAGACTTTTTGTACATTTCGATTGGTGGAAACCGTAGTGGATCTTTTGCAGGATATTTATTCCCGAGTTTATTTTTCTTCGGATTATTGCTTTGGGGAATTTCCAGTTTTAACGAAAGTATAATTCCTCTTATAATTGCAGGAAGCAGTATTTTGGTTTTCTGTTTGTCATTTTTACTTTCAAGCAAAATAAAGCAAACCTTAGTAACCAACTTCAATTTGTTTACTACAATGCTTTTGGGCGGTTTGTGGCACGGAGCGGGAGCGCAGTTTATTGTTTGGGGAGCTTTACACGGATTAGCTTTGGCAGTTCATAAAATTTTCATGGAATTCTTTCCTTCCAAAAAAGATAAAAGTCCGAATTTCTTGTGGAGATTTTTCTCTATCGTAATTACATTCCATTTCGTGGTTTTCTGCTGGATCTTTTTCCGCGCAAGAGATTTCGAAACCGCTTTGCAAGTAATTAATAATATCGGACAATTGACATTCGAGCCAGAACTTTGGAAAACAATTGTATTAGGCTACAAAAATGTATTCGGATTAATGTTATTCGGTTATGTTTGGCATTTCTTACCGGAAAGTTTCACAATAGGAATGAAATCTATTTTTGATAAAACTCCAATTTTGGTAAAAGCAATCATTTTAGGTTTCGTTTACTGGATCGTTTACGCAACTGCGGTTGCAGGTTCACAACCTTTCATTTACTTCCAATTTTAAAGGTTCATAGCCACAAAGGCACAAAGGCGCAAAGTTTTTTTCTTTGTGCCTTTTTTTCTTTTGCCACAGATTAGAAGGATTAAAAATGATTTTTTTTCACGCAGATTTTGCAGATTGTGGCAGATTTTATTTTTAAATAATAATCTGTTTGAATCTGTTTGAATCTGCTTAAATCTTTTTAAATCTGCGTGAAAAAAAACTTTGCGACCTTGGTACTTGCGACCAAAAAACATAGCGAACTTTGCGTAAATCTTTGTGTTCTTTGCGTTAAAATTCAAACGCAATTGCACTTAAATAAAAATTGCCTGAAATATCTAATTAGATTATCTTTGCACTTCAAATAAAGAAAATAATATGTTTGATAATTTAAGTGATAAGTTAGATAAAGCGTTCCATATATTAAAAGGACACGGTAAAATTACAGAAGTAAACGTTGCCGATACCTTAAAAGAAGTTCGTCGTGCCTTACTTGATGCCGATGTTAACTTTAAAATTGCTAAAGATTTTACAGCAAGAGTAAAAGACAAAGCAATTGGACAGGACGTATTGACAACCTTACAACCAGGACAATTATTAGTAAAACTGGTAAAAGATGAGTTGACAGAATTAATGGGTGGAGATGTTGCTGGTGTTAACTTATCAGGAAATCCAACTGTTATTTTGATGTCGGGACTTCAAGGTTCTGGTAAAACGACTTTCTCTGGAAAATTAGCTAACTTCTTAAAAACAAAGAAAAACAAGAAACCACTTCTTGTAGCGTGTGATATCTACCGTCCAGCGGCGATTAATCAGTTGCATGTTGTAGGAGATCAAATAGGTGTTGAGGTTTACTCAGAACCAGAAAATAAAAACCCTGTAGAAATTGCTCAAAATGCAATTAAGCACGCTAAAGCAAACGGATTCAATGTTGTTATCGTCGATACAGCAGGACGTTTGGCAGTAGATCAGGAAATGATGGACGAAATTGCGCGTGTTCACAAAGCAATTCAGCCACAAGAAACATTGTTCGTTGTCGATTCTATGACAGGACAAGACGCTGTAAATACAGCAAAAGCTTTCAACGATATCTTGAATTTTGATGGAGTTATCTTAACGAAATTAGATGGTGATACTCGTGGTGGAGCTGCACTTTCAATCAAATCGATTGTAAACAAACCAATTAAATTTGTTGGTACTGGTGAGAAAATGGAAGCAATTGATGTTTTCTATCCAGAACGTATGGCAGAGCGTATCTTAGGAATGGGAGACGTTGTGTCTCTTGTTGAAAGAGCTCAAGAACAATTTGACGAAGAAGAAGCAAGAAAACTTCAAAAGAAAATCGCTAAAAACGAATTCGGATTTGACGACTTCTTAACGCAAATTCAACAAGTGAAAAAAATGGGTAATATGAAAGACTTGGTTGGAATGATACCAGGAGCTTCAAAAGCCATGAAAGATGTAGAAATTGAAGATGACGCTTTCAAACATATTGAAGCCATTATTTATTCGATGACTCCAGCCGAAAGAAGCAAACCAGCTTTAATCGACGTAAAAAGAAAAGCCAGAATCGCAAAAGGTTCAGGAACTAAAGTCGAGCAAGTAAATCAGCTGATGAAACAGTTTGATCAAATGAGCAAGATGATGAAAATGATGCAAGGCCCAGGCGGAAAAAATCTGATGAAAATGATGGGAGGTATGAAAGGGATGCCGGGTGGTATGCCAGGAGGAATGCCGAAATAAAATAAAAGTTTAAGGTTTAAAGTTTCAAATTATACGCTGAAATTTTAGGCCTTAAATTTTATAATTGAATTAATTAAGAGAAGGTTAACTTCTCACTTCTAACTTAGAACATTTAACTTTTAGAAAACAATGCAACTACTAGACGGTAAAAAAACATCTAACGACATTAAAAACGAAATTGCAATCGAAGTTCAAGCTATTAAAGATGCTGGAGGAAAAGTACCTCATTTAGCAGCCGTTTTAGTTGGGAATAACGGAGCAAGTTTAACTTACGTAGGAAGTAAAGTAAAATCATGCCAAGAGATTGGTTTCGATTCAACTTTGGTTGCTTTACCAGAAACGATTACAGAAGACGAATTATTGGCTAAAATTAAAGAATTGAACGAAGATGATAATCTTGATGGATACATCGTTCAGTTGCCTTTGCCAAAACATATCGACGAGCAAAAAATTTTATTAGCAATCGATCCAGATAAAGATGTTGACGGATTTCACCCAACAAACTTTGGAAGAATGGCTCTTGAAATGGAAAGTTTTATTCCAGCAACACCGTTCGGAATTATGGAATTGTTAGAGCGTTACAAAGTAGAAACTGCAGGAAAACATACAGTAGTTATTGGAAGAAGCCACATTGTAGGACGTCCGATGAGTATTTTAATGAGCCGTAAAGGAACCCCTGGAGATTCGACAGTAACCTTAACACACAGCCGTACTAAAAATTTAGAAGAATTTACTAAAAATGCAGATATCATCATAACCGCTTTAGGAGTTCCAGAATTTTTGAAAGGCGATATGGTAAAAGATGGAGTTGTAATTATCGACGTTGGAATTACTCGTGTAGACGACGCATCAAACCCAAAAGGTTATGTAATTAAAGGAGACGTAGATTTTGACGGTGTAAGCAAAAAAGCATCGTTCATTACGCCAGTTCCAGGCGGAGTAGGACCAATGACAATTGCAATGTTACTTAAAAATACACTTTTAGCAAGAAAAATGAGAAGTGCAAGAAATAAATAATGCTTTCTCAAATAATATCCAAAACCCGTTTTTTTGAACGGGTTTTGTTGTTTTTAATATATAATTAATAGTTTAAAGTTTTGGTTCTTAAAAATAAAGGATACTTTTGCACCACTTAAAAAACACTTCTCCAAATGGACGATTATTATTATTCGTTAGTATTAAATTAAGCAGCTTTTGAAATTTCAAAATGCTGCGTTAAAAACCTGTATTTTGAAATGAAAGCCTTTTACACAAACAACAACGGATTGGTAGAAATCCAAAAATGGACTTCAAATTGCTGGATTCACATCGAATCTCCAACAGAATCAGATAAAAATTACTTACTAGAAGAACTTCAACTTCCCGAAGCCTTTTACAATGATATCGAAGATATCGACGAAAGACCTCGAATCGAAATCGAAGACGGTTGGACGCTTATTATTATGCGTATTCCCGTTAAAAGCGGCGACATCAAAATTCCTTTTCATACCGTTCCGCTCGGAATCATTTTTAAAGATGATATCTGTGTGACCATCAGTTTTTATAAAACAGAAATCATTGCCGATTTTGTGTCATATTCACAACGTAAAAACATCGAAATCGAAGACAATTTCAATTTAGTTTTACGTTTGCTTTTATCATCAAGCGTATGGTATTTGAAATATCTAAAACAAATTAATCAGAAAATAAAACTTGCCGAGGATAACTTAGAGAAATCGATCAAAAACGAAGAATTGCAAGCCTTGCTTCAAATCGAAAAATGCTTCGTATTCTTCATCACGTCATTAAAAGCAAATGACGTTTTATTTCAAAGAATTAAAAATCTAAAAGCGCACAAAGCCAATTACGATCCAGAATTATTAGAAGATGTCGAAATCGAATTAAATCAGGCGCAAGACACAGCCAATATTTACAACAACATCCTAACCGGAATGATGGATGCCTACGCTTCTGTAATTTCAAATAATATGAATACAATCATGAAACAGATGACTTCCATTTCAATCATATTAATGATTCCAACCTTAATCGCCAGTTTGTACGGAATGAACGTGCCAAACGGTTTAGAAGAAAGCAAATACGGAATCTGGATTCTGCTGTTAGTTTCCATAATTCTATCTACTTTCGGAGTTCTTCTGTTCAAAAGAAGAAGATGGTTTTAATTCAAAATTTTATAATATTAAAAGCCTGTTCGTTAAGAATAGGCTTTTTATTTTTTATATACTTTGGGCGTGACCGTGTTTGCAAAAAGGCGCACTAATCTTTACGCTTATGTGCGCCTTTTTGCAAACACGGTCGGGCTATCCGCGCTACTTCGGTAGCATGCTCCTATCCCTCACGCAACTTTACGGAACTAATAAATTCAGTTTCCTGCAAGGTTTCCAAAAACTTGTAGGTATTTTTGAGGCTTAAATTAAAATCTGAATTTCATTTTTCATTTATATATTTCCTCGAATCTACAGGGTTTTCAAAGCTTTGTAAGCATCTATATTATTTTTAAAAAATAATTTTCACTTTTTTAATTTGTTAATTCAAAATAAATAATAACTTTGTACTGCAAAGTACTTTAATTATGAATCAAAAGCACCAAGAAGATTTAGCACATATTCGTTCCATGATGGAGCGTTCTTCAAGATTTATATCATTAAGCGGACTTTCGGGAGTCTTCGCTGGACTTTCAGCTTTAATTGGTGGAATCTATGTCTACCAATTATTCAAAGCAAATGGAATGGATTATTTGAGTGATGAGCATAAGCTTTACTCAACAAATCTTGTTTTAGAATTAATTTGGATTGGTGTTATAATTCTAATTTGCGCATTTGTATTTGGAACTTTTTTTACAGTTAGAAAAAGCCGAAAATACAATCTGCCAATTTGGACTTCGGCAACAAAGAAAATGTTGTTTAATCTAGCGGTACCGCTTGCAGCAGGAGGAATATTCTGTTTGGCTTTAATCTATCACGGACATTTTGGTTTAGTGGCACCAGCAACTTTAATATTTTACGGACTAGCAGTTATAAACGCTGAAAAATATACTTTTTCTGATATAAAATATCTTGGCTTTTCTGAACTGATTTTAGGATGTATTTCACTTTTTTATATCGGATATGGTTTAATTTTTTGGATCTTAGGATTTGGAATATTACATATTTTGTATGGTTTAGTGATGTTCAAAAAATACAAATAACCCAATGGGAATTATTGATAAACTAAATAAAGATTTTGAAAGCCGTGTCAGATTGGGTATTATGTCCGTTCTGATGGTTAACGATTGGGTAGATTTTACCGAGATGAAAACACTTTTAAATATCACCGACGGTAATTTAGCGAGTCATTCCTCTGCTCTTGAGAAATCTGAGTATATCGAGATTAAGAAAGAATTTGTTGGTAAAAAGCCAAAAACATCTTATCAGGTAACACCGCTTGGCCGCGCGGCGTTCAAAGAACACCTTTCTTATCTTGAAAAATTAATGAAATCCTAAGAACTAAATTTTTTTATCTAAACACTTTGAAACGCAAAGTACTTTAAAATTAAAAACAATGAAAAAACACCAAATTATCTTAGCATGTACAGCAGTTTTTGCGCTGCTTTTTTACAATCAAGCTCCTGGAATCAATATTTCTATATTTGGAGTAACGTTAACACTATTAATTAGTTATTTCTTTCAGGAGAAATTTGTAGACCGATCACATTTACTTCTCGTAATGACTTCTATATTATCTTGTTTTGCTTTTGCGTGGTACGGAGATGCGGCTTCCTTTTTTTCTTTGGCTTTGTCAATTTTAATTTTGCAATTCAAAACACAAGACGGAGAACTCAAAACCATACAGGTCTTCCCTTTAATAATTTTAAACGGAATTGCATCTCTAGGTAGAGTTTTTATGTTTAGCCAATGGCTTCCAGAAAGAAAAATTCATAATGATTTTGCCAAGAAATTGGTTGCTTTTGTAGTAATTCCGATAATATTTTTAGGATTGTTTTTTATTGTTTACTCTTTCGGAAGCGACCATTTCTCTTCATTATTTACTGATTATACTTTAGATATCGATATTTTTCAATTGGTCTTAATCACCATACTAGGATTTTATATTTCATTTAGTTTTTGGAATTACTGGGTTCCAGATGCTTGTTATGAATATAATTCTAAACTGAATAATAATTTTACGGATGTTTCTGAAGTAAAAAATCAAAACACTTTTTCGTTTTTAGATCTTGATTTCGAAAGAAAAAGCGGAGAAATTACGTTGTTTATGTTAAATATTATGCTTTTAGTTTTTATCGGAACATACAATTACGAACAATTTTTTGAAGTTGTAGAAAAAGCCAATTTAAGCTCAGATACTCACGAACGCGTAAATGCAGTAATTTTTTCAATTTTGATGGCAGTTGGAGTAATACTCTTTTATTTCAAGGGCGGATTTAATTTTGATGAGAAAGCAAAAACTTTAAAAAATTTGGCTAAAATCTGGCTTGGATTGAATGTTGTTTTAATAATAAGCGCCATTCTTAAGAATTCAGAATATGTTTCTTTCTTTGGTTTAACATATAAAAGACTTGGAGTTTACGCCTTTTTAATTTTGGCAATTATAGGATTGGTTGTTTCATTTCAAAAAATAAGCAAACAAAAAACCAATGCATATTTGTTTAATCAAATGATTTGGTATTTCTACGGAACAATTCTTCTATGCAGTTATGTCAATTGGGGAAATCTGATTACTAATTACAATATTTCGGTAAACAAAGGAGTGGAGCCAACTTTTTTAAGCGGATTAAATTTTAATGATGATACTCGAAGAGAATATTTTCTAAAAAATAAATTAGATGGAAAAGAATCAGAACGTATAAGAGAACAATTAATCTCGTATTATCAAAATGAAAAGTTCTTAGGTAAAGCATTTTACTATGAATTTTTAAGTAAAAAAGACAAATAAAGAAAAATCCCATTCATTTTAGTGAATGGGATTTCTTTTATTTATTATCACCTCTTTTTCTAAATCGAGGATCGTTTTTAGAAATATAAGGAGTTCTTCTACTCGGACTAACGTTTGAATTTCGGTTAGGACTTTCAACTTTCGGAAGACTCGCTTCTTCAGTTTTACTCGAAGGCTCAATTAACTGATTCAATTCTTTTATTTCGGCATCAGTTAGATCTCGGTATCTTCCAACTGGAACATCCAAAGAAATATTAATAATTCGGATACGTTTAAGCGCCGTAACTTCGTAACCCAAATATTCAGCCATTCTTCGAATCTGACGGTTTAATCCCTGCGTTAGAATAATCTTAAAAGTATATTTACTAATTTGCTCAACTTTACATTTTTTGGTAACAGTATCCAAAATCGGAACACCATTTCCCATTCTCTGAATAAAACGATCTGTAATTGGTCTGTCTACTGTAACTGTATATTCTTTTTCGTGATTGTTTCTAGCGCGTAAAATCTTGTTTACAATATCGCCATCATTTGTCATGAAAATTAATCCTTCACTGGCTTTATCCAATCTTCCAATCGGAAAAATACGTTTCGGGTAATTAATATAATCTACAATGTTATTTTGAACTTCTAAATTAGTTGTACACTCAATTCCAACTGGTTTATTAAATGCCAGATAAATTGGTTTTTCGTTTTTCTCAACAATTAATTTTCCGTCTATTCGCACTTCATCATTCGGCGAAACTTTAGTCCCCATTTCTGGTACAGCGCCATTTATTGTTACACGTCCTTCTTCGATAAGTTTATCGGCTTCACGACGAGAACAATATCCTGTTTCTCCAATAAATTTATTAAGACGTTTTAAATTTTCTTCCATATTGCAAAAGTAGGCAAAAGTTTAGACTTCTTAGAATTTTCGATTTTAGACTTCCCACAATCTTGTCATTCCGAGGAACGAGGAATCTCCGCAAGTAACTCGACAAAGTTTATCCGCTTTTCTATGCGGAGCTACTTGTGGAGATTCCTCGTTCCTCGGAATGACAAAACTGGGCATATACTATCAAAAGAAAATATTTGAATATCTGTAACTTACTTATGAAATTCAGTACTATCCTTGGGAGTTTCTTTTCTTTCAAACATTCCGTAATCACGAACTACACTTGCAATTCTTAAATGATAATCCTTAAAAACTTCATTTCTGCCTTTTGACTGTGCAGCGCGATGCATTTCTAGATTTCGCCATTGCTGAATACTTTCTTCATCTCTCCAAAAAGATAAAGACAAAATTTTTCCAGAATCAGCTAAACTTTGAAATCTTTCAATAGAAATAAAACCATCAATATGGCTTAATTCGGGTTTCAGGTTTGCAGCGATATCAAGATATTCTTCTTTTTTTCCTTCGTTCGGAATGACTTCAAAAATTACAGCTATCATTTTAATTTTAGATTTTAGCCCCGAAGCTTCGGGACAGATTTTAGATTTTTGGAAAAAAACTTTGTCCCTTTGAACCTCTGTTACTTTGTTCCTTCAGAAGAAAAAAGAAACTCAATTACTTTATTGTACAAATCGTCATCGTGCATTCCGTGACCTAAACCGCTTGTTTCAATAAATTGGCTGTTTTTCCAGTTGCTGGCTATTTTTTTTCCTTCGGCGAAAGCCACAATATTATCTGCCGTATCGTGAGCGATAAAACCGGGAATAGTAAATTGAGATGCAAATTTTTGTCCTGAAAAATCTTTCAATTTAAAGTTGAAACGATTTATAAATTTTGTTTCTAAAAGCGGAAGCATTTTTCTGTTCAAACTTAACATCGAGATATAATTATCAATTAATGTTTTTAAATCGGAAGGCGCTCCCAAAATAACCATTTTATTTATACTAGTATTGGGAAATAAATATTGATGATAAACACAAGCCGCGCCTCCAATAGAATGTCCTATAATAATTTCAGGCTGATATTTCTCTACAGCTTTATTGATGAATTCTGCATAAAGCGGAACATTAAATTCTTTCCCGCTGCTTTGTCCATGAGCTGGCGCATCGATGGCAATAATTGTACTTCCTGATTTTTGAAGATGTGGTAAAGTTTTTTTCCATCGTGCTGCATTGCTTTCCCAGCCGTGAACTAATAATATTTTGGTTTCATTTCCTTTCCAAATGTAAGTTTGAAAATGATGTTCGTCATGATGAAAAATTTCTGTTTCGGTATTTCTTAAGACTTTTGGAAGTTTTTCTTTTTTTAATTTCCCAATTCGAGGTTGGCTAAAAAGAGCATAAGAAAGTTCCATGGCTCTTTGCGGACGAACATAACTCAAAAAGTTTATATATGATCCAACGGATTTTAATGTGATGAAACGAATTCCTTTTTTAATTTTCAAAACTTAATTTTTTTCTAAAGGTAAAAAATGTTTTGCCACAGATTAAAAGGATTAAAAAGATTTTATTCAGCATAAGAATAATTTAATCTATGATAATCCTTTTAATCTGTGGCAGAAAAATAAATGCAAAAAAAAAATCCCGATTAAATCGGGATTTGATATTTAGAATTTTGAGAACAATTGTTCCATTTTTTCTTTTTCTTCATCTGCTAGTTGAGTATCAACTAAGATTCTTCCAGAGTGCTCATCAGTAATGATTTTCTTTCTTGAAGCAATTTCTACCTGAGTTTGAGGCGGAATTGTAAAGAAAGATCCTGCAGAAGCTCCTCTTTCGATAGAAACTACAGCTAATCCGTTACGAACACTGCTTCTGATTCTGTTGTAAGCAGCCAATAATCTGTCTTCGATTTGAGCAGAAAATTCAGCAGACTTTTCAGTTAAGAAAGTTTCTTCTTTCTGAGTTTCAGCCATAATAGCATCTAATTCAGATTTTTTATGTTTTAAATGAGAGCTTTTAGCATCAAGTTTTTCTTTTAAATTAGAAATAACTTCTTTTTTGTGCTCGATAGAAGCTTTCATTTCTTTGATTTGCTTTTCAGCCAATTGAATTTCTAATTCTTGAAATTCAACTTCTTTTGTCAAAGAATTAAATTCTCTGTTATTACGTACTGATTCTTGTTGTTTTGTGTACTTTTTGATCACTTCTTTATGCTCGTCAATAGCGTTTTTCTTCGCTTTGATTTGCTCCTCAATCACTTCAAGCTCACTTTTCAGTTTTTCTGAACGAGTGCTTAAACCTGCAACTTCATCTTCTAAATCTTCAACCTCTAAAGGAAGTTCTCCTCTAACGTTTCTGATTTCGTCAATTCTAGAGTCAATAAGCTGTAAATCATATATTGCTCTTAACTTGTCCTCAACACTTAATTCTTTCGTATTCGTCATATTCTATAAGTACTTAACTGGATTTGTATTTTCTTCCGATAAAATGATGGCAAAATTAAGAATTTTTTTTCGAAGAAAATCAACAATATAGTTTTTTGTATAGCGTTCGCTCTCAAAATGACCAATATCGGCTAAAAGTAGCTTATTTTCTGCTTCATAAAACTGATGATATTTTAAATCTGCAGTCAAAAAAGCATCGGCTCCAGCCTGAATTGCATTTTTTATGGCAAAACTTCCTGAACCGCCCAGAACAGCAACTTTTTTTACTTTTTTACCTAAAAACGAAGAATGACGAATTCCGTCGGCAATCATTTTTTCTTTTACAGAAAGCAGAAATTCTTTTTCATCCATTTCATTTTCTAATTCGCCAATCATTCCTAAACCAATATTTTGATGCGAATTTTTCAGATCATAAATTTCATAAGCGACTTCTTCATAAATATGATTGGCAAAAAGTGCTTTTAAAATTCGAGATTGCAGGTGTTTTTCAAAAACAACTTCAATTTTAATTTCCTCTCCAGTATGCAATTTTCCTTTTTCTCCAATTACAGGATTACTGTCTTCGTTTCCTTGAAAAGTAAAAAAACCTTGTGTGTTGAAACTGCAATTGTCGTAATTACCGATCTTTCCAGCGCCAGCTTCAAATAATGCATTTCTAACTTTATCAGCATTGTCTGGAACAGTAAAAGTGACTAATTTTTGAATGAAATTTTGTTTTGGAATTAAAACTTTGGTATTTGTCAATCCTAAAGCATCGCAGAAAATTTTATTTACACCTTGAGAATGATTATCAAGTGCTGTATGAACAGAAAAAATCGCGATGTCGTTTTTAATTGCTTTTAAAATAGCTCGTTCTACATAATTTTTACCCGTAATTTTCTTAATTCCAGAAAATAATATCGGATGAAAACAAACTACGAGATTACAATTTTTAGCAATTGCTTCATCAATTACATTTTCTAAAGCATCATGGCAGACTAAAACACCAGTGCTTTCAGTTTCTGAGTTTCCGACTAAAAGTCCAACGTTGTCAAAATCTTCGGCGTAAGCCAAAGGCGCCATTTCTTCTAGAACAGATATTATATTTTTAATTTTCATTTTTGAGTTTTTTCCAAATTTTGTTAGTATCAACTATTTATACGAATGGTAATAATAGTTGATACCTAAAGTACAAATTTAGTACATTTGTAATATAAAATTTATAAGTCATGACAACTATAAAAATTAACGAACGCACGAAGACGGGAAAAGCATTTATGGAAATGTTCGAAGCTTTTTTTAAAGGTCTTGAAGGAATTGAAGTTCTTGAAACTGATAATTATGGGCAGGTTAATGAGGCAGAAAGTATTTACAGTTCTGAATTTATTGAGAAAGTAAAAAAAGCTGAAGAAAATATTAAAAATGGCGAAACAACAACGCTAAATCCAGATGATATATGGGGAAGTTTAGGGTTGAAGTAACTAAAATCGCAAGTCAAGATATTGAGAAACATAAAAAATCAGGAAATAAAATCTCTATTAAAAACATTGCTAAAATTTTAATCGATCTTGCAGAAAATCCATATGAGGGTTTTGGAAATCCCGAGCAGTTAAAATACGAATATTCAGGATTTTGGTCAAGACGAATTAATCAAAAAGATCGATTAATTTATCGTGTAGATGATCAAGTGGTAACCGTTTTTGTGATTTCTGCAATGGGTCATTATTCAGATAAATAACTTCTATGAACTTACTTCGAAAAATACTTTTCCCATTTGCAATTTTATACGGATTTATAACTTCAATTCGTAATATTCTTTTTGATAAAGGAATTTTAAAATCAACTTCATTCGATGTTCCTGTAATTGCAGTTGGAAACTTGAGCGTTGGCGGAACTGGAAAAACACCACAAATAGAATATTTGATTCGTTTATTGTCGGATAAATTTCAAATTGCCACTTTGAGTCGTGGTTACAAAAGAAAATCTGAAGGCTTTGTTTTAGCTGATGAAAATTCTAATGCTGAAATTTTAGGTGATGAACCTTTACAATTTTATCAAAAGTTTCCATTTGTTATGGTTGCGGTAGATGCCAATCGAACAAATGGAATTAAACAATTGCTTTCGCAACAAATTACGCCAGAACTTATTCTGCTGGACGATGCTTATCAGCATAGAAAAGTAAAAGCTGGATTCTATATTTTATTAACCTCCTACGATGATTTATATGCAGACGATTTTATGCTTCCGACGGGAAACTTGCGCGAAAGCAGGAGCGGAGCAGAACGAGCTAATATTGTTGTAGTTACTAAATGTCCTAAAAATCTATCTGAAGAAAAGCAAGCCGAAATTAAATTGAAGCTAAAGCTGAATTATTCTCAACAGATATTTTTTAGTTTTATAGATTACGATAGTGTAATTTATGGAAAAGATGAAAATATTGAAGTTGCCGAAATCAAATCAGAATCGAAACTTCTTTTGGCTGGAATTGCAAAACCAAAACCATTTTTTGATTATTTAAAGAATGAAAAAGACGAATGTCTAACTTTTCCAGATCATCATCATTTTTCTGATGCAGATTTAGACGCCATTCAAAATAAAGCGAATGGAAAAAAAATCATTACAACCGAAAAAGATTATGTACGTTTAAAAGATTCAAAACTGGTTTCTCAACTCTATTATCTTCCAATAAAAAGTTCTTTCATCAATCACCAACAAAATTTTGATACGACAATTTTAGAATATGTCAAGAAAAACTTAGAATCTTAGTAGCTTAGAACCTCAGAACCTAAAAAAAATTAATCAAAAAACCTAGCAATCGTGCAGTAGAATTCGTCTGGAACAAATGGTTTTGTAATAACATCATTCATTCCGAAAGAAAGAAGCATGTCGCGGTTTTCGTCAAGCGAAATTGCAGTTAATGCAATAACAGGAGTTGTTTTGTCAAATTCACGAATCAATTTCGTAGCCGTTGTTCCGTTAATTCCAGGAAGGTGAACGTCCATTAAAATCATATCAAAACGCTTGATTTTTAAAAGCTCAACAGCATCTTCTCCATTATCTACAATTTCGCAGGTAATGTTTTTGTTTTCGAGCATTTTTCGAGTTATCATTTGATTGATTTTGTTGTCTTCAATCAATAAAATAGACTTGTTCATCAATTGTTTATCATTGTATGGTTTTACTTCCTCAATTACTTCCAAAGGTTCGTTATTAATTTTAAAATTTAACTTGAAGGTAAAAGTAGATCCTTTACCAACTTCACTTTTTAATTTTATTTCGCCTCCTAATAGTTCAATTAGTTTTTTTACGATGGTAAGACCTAAACCTGTTCCTCCGTATTTTCTATTCACTTCTATAGATCCTTGCGAAAAACTTTCAAAAACGGTTTGAAGTTTATCTTCCGGAATTCCGATTCCGGTATCTACAATTTCAAAATAAACTGTAGCATTTTCCTCTTCTTGCGAATACAATTTTGCAATCACATTTACGTGTCCGTTTTGCGTAAATTTTAAAGCGTTGTTAATTAGGTTTAATATAATTTGAGATAATTTAGTCGGATCTCCCATTAAATTATCTGGAATCGAATTGTCTATTTCTAAATTGAAATAATTTCTATTGGCTGTAGCTAATTCTTTTAAAGAACTTTGAATATTAAAAAGCAATTCTTTCAGATTAAAGCTGATATTTTCTACTTCAACTTTAGTCGAATCGATTTTATTAACTTCAAGAATTTCGTTGATAAAAGTTGTCAGATAATTTCCAGAAAACTTTAAAGATTCTAAATATTTTAACTGCTTTTTCTTTGGATTATCTTCTAATAAAATATGAGTAATTCCGTTAATCGCATTTAACGGCGTACGCAATTCGTGACTTACCGTAGATAAAAACTCAGATCGGGCTTTTGATGCTTTTTCGGCTTTGTTTTTTGCTAAAATTAATTCTTTATTTTTTTCGCGAAGCAGTAAATTATTTTGATTTCTAATGATATTATTTTTGTATAAAGCTAAACTCAAAAGCGATAAAATAGAAATTAAAGCAATAGCCAAAATACTTACCAGTTTAGAATAACGATAGGTTTTCAATTGAAATTTCTCTTCGCTTTCCTTTTTTATAGAATTGTTTAAAGATTGGTTTTTCTTGAATTTTTCGAATTCATTCAAATCAACTTTAGCATTTTTTAATTTTAAAAGATAATTTTCCAGTTGATAATGTTCGTCTAAATACGAGTAAGCCAAATCATAATTTTTGCTTTGCTTATAATATTGACTTATCGCCAAAACAATTTTAGATTTCTTTACAAAATCATTGTTTTTCGCATTGTATTCGAGCGCATTATCCAAATAAATAATAGCAGAATCGTTTCTTTTGAGTTGCGTTTCTATTAAACCTAATTGATAATAAGAATCTGTTTTGGTTTTTATTAAAGCGCTGTTGTCTGGTTTTTTTACAATTTTTTGAAATGTTTTTGCTGCTAAAGGAAGATTGTTATTGGTTTTTAAAGCCATTGCAATCTGATAATTCAAAACATCAGCGTGATCTTCAATATTCAATTCTTTTAATAGTTGCTGTGCCTTTTCGTAATAAACAGTCGCTGTTTTATAATCGCCCTTCGCGGTATTGCTTAAGCCAATATAATGAAGCGCTAAAACTTTTGTACAGCTAGGTTTTAAAGTATCAAATAGAGAAACTGTTTTATGAAAATTCTTTAAAGCATCTTCAAACTTTCTTTGATTGTAGTAGATTTTGCCAAGTTTTAAAGTCTGTACGGCTAAATTTTCTTTTTTGCCATTTATCTCACAGAAATTAATTGATTTTTGAGTGTAAAAAACTGCCTGACTAAATTTTTTATTGTTGAGATTATAATTGGCTAGCTTGTTATAATAGGTAACACTATCCGTATTCTTTTTGGTTTGAGAATACAAAAACGAGTTAAAAAAACAAACAACAATAAAAAGATAGTATTTCATGTATGGCAATGCTTTTACAATGAACCTTATTTTTTTCTTATTAGTAAAATTAAATCAATCAATCTAGATGAATAGCCAATTTCGTTATCGTACCAACCCACAACTTTTACCATTTTATCGATAACCGAAGTTAGCTGAGCATCAAATAAACAAGAATGTCTGTTGCCAATTACATCAACCGAAACAATAGGATCTTCTGTGTAATCTAATATTCCTTTTAAATTTGTTTTGGAAGCTTCTTTAAATGCTTTATTTATTTCCTCAATAGTAACTGCTCGTTTTACATTGAAGGTAATATCTGTTAATGAACCATCTGGAACAGGAACACGGATACCGCATCCGCCTATTTTGTTGTGCAATTTAGGAAAAATTTTTGTTAAAGCCTTAGCTGCACCCGTAGTTGTTGGAACAATCGACTGACTTGCGCCTCTTGCACGTCTTAAGTCCTTATGGGGCTGGTCGTGAAGACTTTGGTCTGTTGTAAAAGAATGGATAGTTGTAATATAAGCTTGCTCAATTCCGCACAATTCTTCGATTATTTTAATCATCGGAGCAGCATTATTTGTCGTACAGCTTGCATTAGAAACTATATTTTCGTTTCCGTCCAAAATATTTTCATTAACTCCAAGAACGACTGTTTTTATGCTGTCAACTTCTGAAGGTGCTGAAAGTATCACTTTTTTAGCTCCAGCTTCTAGATGTGCGTTTAATTCTTCGTGAGTTTTGTATTTTCCTGTTGATTCGATAACAATATCAATCGAATGCGATTTCCAGTCTAAGTTGGAAATGCTCTTTTCGTGAAAAAAGAAAAAATGCCTTCCATCTACAATAATGCTGTTTTCGTCATGACTCACTTCAAATGGCAAAACGCCATGAATGCTGTCATATTTAATTAAATGCGACATGGTTTTATTGTCTGCAATGTCGTTAATAGCAACAACTTCGATTTCAGGATGATTCAGAAGAAGACGGAATAGATTTCTGCCAATTCTTCCAAATCCATTAATGGCAATTCTTGTTTTCAATTATTTGGTTTATTCGTTTAACCGTTGAAACCGTTTAATTGTTTAATCGTCAAATACATCAGGGACTAAACGATTAACCAATTAAACGATTAAACTTTTTTTATAAAATGTGTTTTTGTGCTTTATATGAAGAACGAACAAGAGGTCCGCTTTCAACATGTCTGAAACCTAATTCAAGACCAAATTGTTCGTATCGAGCAAATTGTTCAGGTGTAATAAATTCTTTTACAGGAAGATGTTTTTTACTTGGCTGTAAGTATTGTCCAATAGTAACAACATCAACATTTGCATTTCTTAAATCGGTCATGGTCTGAAAAACCTCTTCTTCAGTTTCTCCAAGACCAAGCATAATTCCAGATTTAGTTCTGTTGATTCCTTTTTCTTTTAAATAACGCAAGACTTCTAAACTTCTGTCATATTTTGCTTGAATACGAACTTCGCGAGTTAAACGACGTACTGTTTCCATGTTATGAGAAACCACTTCAGGATTTGCTTCAACAATACGATCTAGATTTCTTTCCATTCCTTGAAAATCAGGAATCAAAGTTTCAAGCGTAGTTTGAGGATTCATTCTACGAATAGCTCTAACGGTTTCCATCCAAATAATAGAGCCTCCATCTTTCAAATCATCTCTGTCTACACTTGTAACAACAGCATGTTTAATGTTCATTATTTTGATAGAACGCGCCACTTTTTCAGGTTCGTCCCAATCTACCGTTTCAGGTCTTCCAGTTTTTACACCGCAGAACCCGCACGAGCGAGTACAAACATTTCCTAAAATCATGAAAGTCGCTGTTCCTTCGCCCCAGCATTCTCCCATATTTGGGCAGCTTCCTGAAGTACAAATGGTATTTAAACTGTATTTGTCAACTAAACCTCTAAGTTCAGTATATTTTTGTCCGATGGGTAATTTTACTTTTAACCACTTTGGTTTTCCGGTAGGTATATTTTCAGTGACTGTTTCCATATATCAATAATCAAAGCACAAAGATACGGAATGTAGTTTATTTAGAGATGTTTATTTGCTTTTCGTTTGCTTTTATTGCGCGCGTAGATTATTAGGTTTTTTTAAGCTTAAATGTTAATGGTTGGTTTTTAAAATCGGAATTATTGTTTTTTTGTTAGAGAATGTTTGAATTTTTGATGTATGGTTTGTGTTTTTTTAAATTTCAAATTCCAGTCTTAATCTGTTACAAATTTGACTTACGAAGGACAATGAGAAATTCATGTGATATTAATTTTGTTGTTAATTTAACATTTTTGGAAAACATGAAAAACAGAATTTTTGCATTAGGGATTTTATTTACAGTTTTAAGCCTTACTAAAATGAATGCTCAAATACTTTCAGATAAAGCGATGGGAGCTTTGAGTAAAGGAGTTGCAGGATTTACTTTTAGCGATTCAGATGCAGCAGCATTAGCAAAACAATCTATTGATGAAATGGATGCAAATAATCCTGTTGCCATGACTACAGATGGGTATGCTATCCGATTAAATCGTTTGTTTGGTAAACATATTTCTAGCGAGGGTGTTAACTTAAATTACAGAGTTTATTTAGTAAAAGATATAAATGCTTTTGCTTGCGCAGATGGTAGCGTTCGTGTTTTTGCAGGTTTAATGGATGTTATGGACGACAACGAATTGCTCGCTGTAATTGGTCATGAAATCGGGCATGTTGTAAATCATGATACTAGAGATGCAATTAAGGCTGCTTATAGGAAAGAAGCTCTGTTAGACGCAGCTTCATCTCAATCAGGAAAATTTGAGACTATTTCAAAATCGCAATTAGGAGCTTTAGGGAGTGCAATGATTGATAGCAAACATAGCAGAAAACAGGAATCTGATGCAGATTTATTTTCATACAATTTTATGAAAAAGAATGGTTACGATGTTAACGCGGTTGAATCGGCTTTTAGAATTTTGCAGAAATTAAGCGAAGGAGGAGACTCTTCTTTTATTACTAAAATGGTGAGTTCGCATCCTGATTCGGGCAAAAGAGCCGACGATGCTAAAAAAAGAGCTGTAAAAGATGGTTTGTATAGTGTTTATGTTCAGCAGAAAATTGTAAATACTGTACCAGTAAAAACAGTAACTAAAGCTCCAGCTAAAACGCCTGTTAAAACAACGGCAAAAAAGAAGTAATTATTTAAATATAAAAATGAAAACCGGTAAGTATAAAAGTTTACCGGTTTTTTTATGAACTATTTTTGGAATAATAGTTGTAAGTTGTTAATATATAGTTTGTTAAAAATTTATATCTTTAATTGTTGAAAAAACAAATTTATTATGAAATGAAATAGCATTTTGTTGTGCTAGATTTGTTGTTAAATTGTAATTATAAAAATATGAAAAAGAGATTTATAATAGCTAGTGTTTTATTCGCTGCATTCGGTATTACAAAAATGAATGCACAGATTAATTTTGGAGAGAAAGCAATTGGTGCTGTTCAAAAAGGAGTTACTGGTTTTACTTTTAGTAATGCAGATGCGGCTAAATTATCTAAAGAAGCTGTCGATAAATTGGATGCAGAACATGAAATTGCAGGACCAACAGACGGTTATACTCTAAGGCTAAATCGAGTTTTTGGAAAACATGCTTCTGGTGATGGATTTACTTTAAATTATAAAGTCTATAAATTGAAAGAAGTAAATGCTTTTGCAACAGCAGACGGAAGTGTTCGTGTTTATTCAGGTTTGATGGATATTATGGATGATAATGAATTAATTGCTGTAATCGGACACGAGATAGGACACGTTGCCAATAACGATTCGAGAGACGCCATTCGTGCAGCTTACCAAAAAGAAGCTTTGATGGATGGAGCATCTTCTCAATCGGCAACTTTAGCTACTGTTACAGATAGCCAGCTTGGTAAAATTGGAAGCGCTATTATCGATAGTAAATACAGCCGTAAACAAGAATCAGAAGCAGATTTATTTGCTTACAATTTTATGAAGAAAAACGGTTACGACGTAAATGCTGAAGAATCGGCTTTTAGAATTTTGGCAAAAATGAGCGAAGGATCTCAAGCTTCATTTATTGATCAAATGATGAGTTCGCATCCTGATTCTAAGAAAAGAGCAGACGATGCTAAAAAAAGAGCAGAAAAAGATGGTGTATATAAGCCTTATGTGCAGCAAAAAATTGTAAACACTGTTCCAGCTGCTACTACAACAAAAAAGGCAACGACTACAAAGAAAACAACAACGACAAAAAAGAAATAATTAGTTGTTTCTGAAATATAAAACCCGACAAATTTTTAGTTTGTCGGGTTTTTGTTTTTTTTATCCTAAAACGTGAAAAGCTAGAATTTTTTGTACTTCGTAAACGTTAACCGATTTGTTGAATTGTTTTACAATACTTGGCTGCTGTTCGCTAGAAATCCAAATTTTTAATTCAGCATCAAGATCAAAAGTTCCTGCAGTTTCTACGCTAAACCTTGTGATGTTTTTGTAAGCGATAGATTTGTATTCTGTTTTGCTTCCTGTTAATCCTTGTACATCAACCAAGATTAATCTTTTGTTGGTAAAAATAAAAGTATCTCGAATAAGTTTAAAACCCATTTCGATTTCTTCGTTTGTAGTTAAAAGCTGTCCGTACTTTTTAATTAAATCTTCTTGACTTACAGAACCTGCGTTACCAAGAATTGCTGAAAATATTCCCATTATTTTGTTCTTAATTAGTTAAAATGAATTTCGTTTTGAAGCAGTAAAAGTAGTGATTTTACTAATTTTTAATGCTTGATTTTAGTTTAATTATAAGCGGAATTAAAATTGTTGAAATCAAAAAAGAAGAAATAAAAGTTACTATGAAATTTCCAATATTTAAATCTTTAATCTGGATTGCGAATCTTATGAATAAAATAACCGAGGTGGATAATATGATGAATTTCCAATAAGACTTTTTCCTAGTAGTTTTAAAACTAAAATCTTGCTGAAGTTTCAGAAAAGTCACGATTATAAAAATGCTTCCAAGAATTGTACTTCCATGTTGCGCAATTTTCCAAAATGGGATTTCGGTATGAAAAAGGAATAGTTTATTTCTAAAAACATCAATTTTATTTACAAAGTAGCCATGATTATGAGTAAAAGCATCCCAGAATAGATGGGAAATTATTCCGATTAATAAAGATATTAAAACAATTTGCCAGTTATTTTTGAAATAATTATTCCAATTAAAATCGGTATAAATTATAATTCTGTTTCTTATGAATGACGGGAGATTTTCAAACAAAAAGATTTCTAACTATGTTATGAAAGATAAATGCCAGCAAAAACGCGAGTGGTAAATCAAACCAAAAAATGCCAGCTAAAGTATGGCTGTAATCACTTTTTACTCTCATTCGCAGAAAATATTCGAAATCTGGAGTTAAGCTACCAATAATTAAACTTGTAATTGAAAACCATGATTTTGGTAAATATCTTAAGGGAAGTATTATGGCAGGATGCGAAAAAGTAAATGGCATTAATAGGGCTGTTGATTTAGATTGATTTAAAAAGTGGTTTGGAATTTTTTAAGTTATTTCATAGATAAAAGTAAACAAAAAAGCAGAACCGAAGTCCTGCTTTTTGTGTGTTTAATAATAATTTGAATTATTCCAATTCTGTTTTTATTGTAATCGGAAGACTATATGCTGTTCTCACAGGTTTTCCATCTAGAATTCCTGGATTCCATTTTGTTTTTAATGATTTTAAAACTCTGATAGCTTCTTTTCCCATTCCGTAGCCTGGATCGTTTCTTACGATAATATCAGTAAGAGAGCCATCTTTTTCAACTACAAAAGAAACATAAACTTTTAAAGTTCTTTCTGCATCCAAATCTGGTCTGCGGAAATTGTTTCCTACATATTTGTAGAATTGAGCAATCCCACCTGGAAATTCAGGAAGTTTGTCCAAAACAGCCAAAGGAAGTACCTCATTTGTAGGTGGAGCTACAGATGCTGATTCACCATTTCCTCCTCCTCCAGTTGTTGGCATCGCGTTAACAGCAGTTCCATTTCCGGTAGTATTTACTGAAGCTGGAGCATTGTCAACATTAGGCGCAATATTTTCAACTGCATTTTCCGTAGTGGCAACCACAGGATTAGTCAGCTGAATTGCTTCTGTCGCGCTTGCTGCACTTTGTTCCATTACTGGAGCTGGTGGAGCTGGCGGTGGCGGCGCAACATTCGGATCAATATTGACAACAGTCATAGGGTCCTCATAAGTAGGTGGCGTTTCCACTAAAGGGTCAGAAACCGATGGTCTAAGTTTGTTAATCAGTACCGATGCACTTCCTATTACCGTTATTAACAATAAACCCATAAACAGAGCTGTAACAGAATTTTTGGAACTCTCTTGGCGTAATTGATACGCGCCGTACTCTTTGTTCTTATTCTCGAAAACAAGGTCAGTCCACTTGCTTTCATAAATGCTTAATTTAGACATAATTTTTGGGTTTTAAGGTTAAGTAACTTTAAATCATACGCAGAAAGGGTTTGGGTTTGAGCTAACAACGCAAAAGTTGTAGTTTTAGTATTGTAGAAATATATTTTTTTAAGAATAAAAATACGAATAGTTTATTCTTTACCTAAAGATAATAAATTATCTATTACGTTCAATAATTTCTGCTAATAATTTTTTAGCGCGTAAAAGTTTGACTTTTACACTGCTTAAAGGTTCATTAATCTTAACGGCAATTTCCTGATAAGACATTTCTTGAAAGTAACGAAGCTGAATTACTTCTTGATAATGAGGTTTAAGTTCTTTGATGCATAAGAGCAGACGAGAAAGATTCTGTTCTTTAATTAAAGCATCTTCTGCTGATGGAGTAGGATCGGCAATGTTGTAAGCCTGTTGGTCTTCATTGTCTGTGATTTCTATAAAAAGACTGGTTTTCTTTTTTCGTAATAAATCAATATAGACATTTTTTGCTATTGCAATAAGCCAAGTGTTGAATTGGAATTCAGCATTATAAGAACCTATTTTGTCAAAAGCTTTTGAGAAAGTTTCAATAGTAATATCCTCTGCGATCGTTTCATTTTCGGTTCGCTTGAGCATAAAAGAGTACACCTCATTCCAGTAATGATCTAATAAAAAAGTAAAGGCGATTTGATCGCCTTTTTTTGCTTTTTCTATTTTAGAATTTATTTCCAATATACTGGTTTTGAAAAGATATTAGTTATAAAGATATTAATTTGTGTTAATATAAGCGCTATCTCAACAACTGGAAACCAAATTTTAAGGTCATTTTCTTTCAGTTTTCCCGCAGAACATCCAATTACTGTCCAAACTACGGTGTAACGAGTTGCTAAAATTGCTAACACTGCAATCCATTGAAATTGGAAAGCCAATAAAACTATAACTAATAAAAAGAAAAATAATTGTGAAATGAAAAATAATCCTAACTGCATTTTGTCAAAAAACTTATAATGTTCTGCCGTAGAAATATGTCTTCTTTTCTGTGTAAACCATTCTTTATATGTTTTTTTAGGTTTCGAATACGTAAAACTTTCCGGAGTATAAGAAATTGTAGTATTCGTTTTATTTGCTGCCTGATTGATAAACAAATCATCATCGCCAGAACGAATTTGAATATGGTCAATAAATCCGTTTACATTAAAAAATTCTTCTTTTTTATAAGCCAAATTACGTCCGACACCCATATATGGAGAGCCTATTTTTGCCCAAGAAAAATATTGAATAGCGGTTAAAACCGTTTCAAAACGAATGATTTTATTTAAGAAAGAACGTTCTACTTTTTCGTAACCTCCGTAACCCAAAACAATCGTTTTATTCATTGTAAATTGCGAAGTCATAGAAGTAATCCAGTCTTTAGAAGACGGAAAACAATCGGCATCTGTAAATAATAAATATTCTTTTTTTGCAGCTTTAATTCCAAGAGTCAAAGCGTATTTTTTATTTCCCCAGAAAGCTTCGTTATTTTCTACTTTTACCAAACGAATGTTGGAGAATTCTTTTTCAAATTCTTCAAAAACTTCAAGAGTTTCATCGCTAGATGCATCGTCAATTAAGACGATTTCAAAATCTGAATAATCTTGCTGTGCTAAAAGCGGAATGTATTTTTTTACATTCTCTTCTTCGTTTTTAGCGCAAACAATTACAGACACAGGAAGATTTTTAGGTTTTACATGTTGAGGTTTTGCAAAAGCAAATTTTCCAAAAACACCTAAATAATAAAATAATTGAACTACGACAATAGCAATAAAAAAGTAAAATATGTATATAAGCATCTGATTTATTTGGTTCTATTAATTTTTTACGTTCTGCGACTGCAAATGTACTTATGAATTCGCTAAATTCAATAGCTAAACCGATTTTACTTTCGGCATTTTGACATTTCTTTTGCAACAGCTATAGACTGAGGGTTTTCGGTCTTTTCTAATTCTGTAATAATGTTTTTATAATTGTAATCGTCTCGGTTTTGAGATAGTTTTTTTGTGGCTTGAATTTCGTCAATTTCTATTTCAAAACCAAATATTCCTCTGGCTTCGCGCATTGTTTTTGCTGATAAATCTTCAACTCTAACAGGATTTTCAGAATTTGCTTCGTATTTATCAACCAACTTTTTTAATTGCTCTACCGAAGTTTCGTAATCGACAATTTTAATTTTTCCGTAAACATGTACGGCTATGTAATTCCAAGTTGGAACATTTTCGTGATCGTACCAAGAAGAAGAAATGTAACTATGAGGTCCCGTAAATACAACTAAAACCTGATCATTCTCTTTAAAACCTTCTGCTTGCGGATTCAGTTTTGAAATATGTCCTTGTAAAATTTCTTTTCCGTCAGAATTAATTTCAAGCTCGATCGGAATATGAGTTGCACACAATTTTCCGTTTATCTGATTAATCAAGATTCCAAAACTATTCTCTTTTAAAAAAGCTTTGATTTCTTCTTGATTTTCGTTTTTGTATAAATCTGGTGTATACATTATTGTTGATGTTTGCCACGAATTTCACAAATTTCCCCGAATTAAATTTGTGCTAATTAGTAAAATTTGTGTTTTAAATCACATTCACTTCCGCTTCAATCTGAATTCCGAATTTCTCAAAAACAGTTTTCTGAACTTCTTTAGAAACCGCTAAAATTTCCTGTCCAGTTGCATTTCCGTAATTTACCAAAACCAAAGCTTGATTTTTATGAACTCCTGCATCGCCAAAACGTTTTCCTTTAAAACCTGCTTGCTCAATAAGCCAGCCTGCAGGAACTTTTACTTCGGTTTCTGAAACTTCATAAAACTTCATTTCTGGGAATTTCTGATGAATTTTCTCGAAATCAGATTTCAGTAAAATCGGATTTTTAAAGAAACTTCCGCTATTTCCCAATTCTTTTGGATCTGGTAATTTACTTTGTCTAATCGCAATTACAGCGTTGCTAACATCTTTTAAAGTCGGTTCAGTAATATTGTTTTTTGCTAGTTCAGCCAAAATATCTCCATAAGATGTGTTGATTTTATGATTGCGTTTGGTCAATTTAAAAATAACTGAAGTAATGATATATTGGTCTTTTGCTTCATGTTTGAAAATACTTTCGCGATAGCCAAAATTACATTCAGCGTTGTCGAAAGTTTTCATTTCCTGAGTTTCGATATTCATGGCTTCGCAAGAAACAAAAGTGTCTTTAATTTCTGTTCCGTACGCGCCAATATTTTGAACTGGAGTTGTACCGACGTTTCCAGGAATTAGAGACATATTTTCTAATCCGCCAAAATTATTGTCGATTGTATAAAGTACGAAATCGTGCCAAGTTTCTCCCGCTTGACTTTCGACCCAAACAAAATCGTCGTCTTCTTTTGTTATTTTTTTGCCTTTTAAATCGATGTGAATCACCAAAGCGTCAATGTCTTTTGTTAAAAGCATATTGCTTCCGCCTCCTAAAATGAATTTTTTCTCGTTTTTATTTTCTGCTAAAACTGTTTTCAATTCATCTATAGAATGAACGGCAACAAATTGTTTTGCAGCGGCTTCAATGCCAAAAGTATTGTGGTTTTTTAAAGAAAAATTGGATTGGATTTCCATAAATAAAAGGCTTTTTAATATAGTTCAAAAGTATGAATTATAATTTATTTGTAGTTGTATTTTACCGCAAAGGCGCAAAGTTTACGCAAAGTTCGCTAAGCTTTGTGTTCTTTGCGTAAATCTTAGCGAACTTTGCGGTAAAAAATTATTTTCGAGAATTAATCAACTCGTTATATTTCTCCGAAATAACTTTCATATTAATATCAAAATTAGCATTTTCTTCCACAAATTTTCTATTTCGAATAATAGCTTGATTTCGCAATTCAGGATTTTCAAAAGACCAGATTAATTCTTCGGCTAGCATTTCTATATTATCAATTTCAATTAATTGACCATTTTCTCGATGCGTAATCCAGCTTTGATTTCCAGGAATATCAGAAACTACAGGGTAACAATTGCAAGCCATTGCTTCAAATAAAGATGCCGAAACGCCTTCGGTAATGGGCATGCTGATATAAATATTGGATTGCTGTAACAATTTAGGAAGTTCTGTATTCGGAATTCTTCCTGTAAAGATTACTTTGTTTTCGATTTGTAAATCTTTGGTTAAATCTTTTAAATGTTGCAATCTTGTTCCGTCGCCAACAATTGTTAGAGAAAAATCAATTCCTTTTTGGTTTAAAATTCCGAAAGCTTTTAAAATAGAATCGTGTCGATATTCTGGCATTAAAGAACGTGTTACAATCGCTTCAATTTTGTTTGAATTATTTGTCGATGGAGTAAAAAGTGATAAATCAATTCCTTTTGGGAGAACTAAAACTTTATTCATGTCAACTCCAGATGCTTTCATGTGAATTGCCATGACAGGTCCCCAAGCGTGAATTAAATGGGTTTTCTTAAAAGCATATTTCTGGATAAATTTTTTAAAAGGATATAAAACAGAACCTTCTGGCCATAAATCGGTTCGGCCTTGCTGTGCGATTGCAATGGTTTTAGAACCAGATATTGCAGCAAGAAAACCATAACTTGTAGTTCTTTCGGCAATAACCATATGTGGTTTTTCTTTTTTAATGATTTTTCGAATAGTAATAGGAGCGAAGAAATATTCTAAAATACGTTTAAATCTATTGATTTTGGAATTGTTTGGTGTTTGAAGTTCCCAAGTAATAATTTCGAAATCGCCAAATTCCTTCAAACCTTTCATCCAAGTTATGGCGTCGGCGCGGTAAGATTCTCCAAGAAAAAGTATTTTTCTTTTCATTTATAAAAAAAATTTAGCCACGAATTCACGAATTAAATTTTAATAATTTGTGAATTCGTGTCTATTTATTTTATTCCTCAGTTTCTAAAGCTCGATTGATAAAATGATTCAAAGGCTTTAATGCTATAAGTTTTTGGCTCATTTTCGAAACAAAATCTTTCTTCGTTACTTCAGAAATGTCATACGGTTGTGTTGCAGTAAAACTTTTTAATTTTAAAAACTCAATTGCAGGATGGTCTTTTTCGTAACCGCGAGGCATGCTTTTTAGAGAATTATTCTCATTGATATCTAAGTTTCCGAATTCTTTTTTGAAGTTTTTATCGTTTAAGATTTCCTGTAAATCATCATAGAAAAAAGCAATTTCCTTTCGAACTTTTTTCAAATCTTCCGCTTCTGGCGAATAAAATCCTCCAGCAATAAAACTCGCGCCTTTTTCGATATGAACATAATATCCCGAACGGTTTGCGCCTTTCGCACCAGCAGAAAGCCAAACGCCTAAATGTGCTTTATACGGAGATTTGTCTTTAGAAAAGCGAATGTCACGATTGATTCTAAAAGTACAATTTTTAACTTCTAATAATTCTAATGAAGGATCAAGCGGTTTCATCGCGTCCAAAAAATCACTAACCAATTGGTGGTAATCTTTTTTGAAAACTTCATATCGCTTTTTATTTTCCTGAAACCATTCTCTGTTATTATTTCTTTTTAAATCGTCTAAAAATTGCAATGATTCTTTCGTTAGCATATTCTATGTTTTTGATTGCAGTTGTTTTTTTGTTTGCCACTAATTACACGAATTTACACTAATTTTTTGATTGCTTATCGTTCAACTTTGACAAAGTTTCGAACTTTGACAAAGTTTAAATTCGTGAAAATTCGTGTAATTAGTGGCAATCACAAATTGAATATTTTATAACTCTGATGTGTCGATTTTACAATCGCTTCGGTTCTTTCTGGATGAGTGTCTGAAATAAAAAGCTGTCCAAAAGTTTCGCTGTTTACCATTTCTACAATTTTGGCAACGCGGGTTTCGTCCAGTTTATCAAAAATATCATCAAATAAGAGAATTGGTTTTACGCCGCTTTGTTTTTTTAGAAATTCGAATTGAGCCAATTTTAAAGCGATCAAAAAAGATTTCTGTTGTCCTTGCGATCCGAATTTCTTTATCGGATGCGAATCAATTTCAAAAGACAAATCATCTTTATGAATTCCAACCGATGTATATTGGAGCGCACGGTCCTTATTGATGTTTTCCTGTAAGAGCGTTAAAAGGTCTTTTTCGAACAGATGACTTTCGTAAACCAATTGTACGCTTTCTTCAGATCCCGTTATTGCTTGATGATGTCTATTAAATATAGGTATAAATTGTTCTAAGAATTCTTTTCGTTTTTCAAAAATCGAATTTCCGTAACCTTCCAATTGCTCATTATATATAGATAAGGTGTCGTTGTCAAAAACATGATTCAAAGCAAAATATTTTAAAAGAGCATTTCGCTGTGTAATTACTTTTTGATACGCTATTAATTCGTGCAGATAATTAGCGTCTAATTGCGAAATAACGCTGTCCATAAATTTGCGACGGGTTTCGCTACCTTCTACAATTAAATCTCTATCGGCGGGCGAAATAATAACTAACGGAATAAAACCAATATGATCTGAGAATTTATCGTAAGCTTTTCCGTTACGCTTCAGAACCTTTTTTTGCCCTTTTTTTAAACTGCAAACAATTTGCTCCGCTCTTTCATTTTTCTCCAGTTCAGCATCAATTACAAAAAACTCTTCGCCATGTTTGATGTTTTGAACAGCCAACGGATTAAAATAACTTTTTCCGTAGGCCAAATGATAAATTGCATCGAGTACATTGGTTTTTCCAATACCATTTTTTCCCACAAAACAGTTGATTTTGATGTCGAAATCAAAACTCGCTTCAGAAAAGTTTTTATAATTGAATAAAGATATTTTGTTTAAATGCATTTTTAGGAACTCAATAGATAAAATTTACTGATTTGAACCAGTAAAAATTTGAGGGTGCAAATTACCGAAAATTATCGATATAATTGGCTTTAGAGCAATTCTCGACTGATTTATTTTAGCGCTTTCGCGAAAGGAAAAACGAATAACAAAAATAATTCCTTTAAATAAGTGATAAAATTGAAATTTTTTACGTCATTTTCAATAAAAATTTTATTTTTGCCGTTCACTAAATAAATTTTAAATGGCAACTTACAATAAAAGAGGATATAAGACACCAAAAGAGAAGGAAGTAAAAGAGGTTACTGAAGAACAACAAGTGGTTATTGACGAAAAAGACAGCACAACAGCTGGTGTTTTTTCAAAACTAGATGAGACAGCTTCAAAAACTGAGGATTGGGTGGCTAAAAATCAAAAAATTATTATTGGTTTAGTTGCTGGTATTGCAGTTGCTACTATTGGATATTTGGCTTACCAAAAATTCATCGCAACTCCAAAACAAGAAGAAGCTGCAAGTGAAATGTTTGTTGCGCAACAAAACTTTGAAAAAGCTGTAAATGGTGTTTCTAGCGATTCATTGTTCAAATTATCATTAAATGGTTCAGAAGGTAAATTCGGATTTATCAAAATCGCAGACGAATATTCTGGAACAGATGCTGGAAACTTAGCAAACTACTATGCTGGTATCGCTTACCTAAATACAGGTAAATATGATGAGGCAATTAAATATTTAGGTGAATTTAAATCAGAAGACGTAATCTTAAGCGCTTTAGCTAAAGGTGCAACTGGAGATGCTTATTCTCAAAAAAATCAGCAAAAAGAAGCTTTAGATTTTTATGTAAAAGCTGCTGAATCTAATAAAAATGATTTTACAACGCCTCGTTTCTTATTAAAAGCTGCTAAAACTGCTTTAGCTTTAGGTCAGAAAGAAGATGCTTTGAAATATTTAAATGATATCAAAGACAATTACGATACTGCGCCAGAAGCAGCATCAGTTGATGCTTTGATTGGATTAGCGCAATAATTATTATTATAGAGTTCAGATTTTAGATTTTAGATTTGTATTTTTACAATCTAAAATCAAAATTCTAAAATCTTAAATATAAAAGATGGCTACTGAAAATAAAAATCTATCAGAATACGATAAAAACACAATCCCAAATGCGAAAGACTTTCGATTTGGGATTGTTGTTTCTGAATGGAATGATACTATAACAGAAGGACTTTATAATGGTGCATTTGATGCATTAATTGATTGCGAAGTTCCTGCTCAGCAAATTATTCGCTGGAATGTTCCAGGAAGTTTCGAGTTAATTTACGGAGCAAAAAAAATGCTTCAGACACAAAATGTTGATGCAGTTATTGTAATCGGATGTGTGATTCAAGGACAAACGAAACATTTTGATTTTGTTTGTGAAGGTGTTACGCAAGGAATTAAAGATTTGAATGTTCAAACTGATATTCCTGTTATTTTCTGTGTTTTAACAGATAATAATATGCAACAGTCAATTGACAGAAGCGGCGGTGTTCACGGAAATAAAGGAACCGAAGCGGCAATCGCAGCAATCAAAATGGCATATATTCGTCAACAAGCTTCAATTGCTCATGCATACAATCAGCCATTATTAACTTCTGGAGCGCTTCAAATTGAAGATTCTCCACGAAAAATTGAGAACGAATAAAACACATTTGTTTTAAAAATATTAAAACCTATACTGTGTCATAACGGTATAGGTTTTTTTGTTTTTTTTATGATTATTCTTATTCTAAAAGCCAATCAAAATTTACTAAATTTGTACTTCTTGGTTTCTAAAACCTAAACTAATCTTTAAAACTTTTTTTGCTTAATGTCGAGTATTATTCAATTGCTTCCTGATCACGTTGCTAACCAAATTGCTGCTGGAGAAGTGGTTCAAAGACCAGCTTCTGTGGTAAAAGAATTGTTAGAAAACGCTGTTGATGCGAAAGCAACTGATATTAAATTGATCATCAAAGATGCTGGTAAATCTTTGGTGCAAGTTATAGATAATGGCGTCGGAATGACCGTTACAGATGCACGCTTGTGTTTTGCGCGTCATGCAACTTCAAAAATTCGTCAGGCAGAAGATTTGTTTTCGCTTGGAACAAAAGGTTTTCGTGGAGAAGCTCTAGCTTCTATTGCGGCGATTGCTCACATGGAAATGAAAACCAAACAAGATCAAGACGAACTCGGAACGCACATTGTTATTGAAGGAAGTAAATTTGTTTCGCAAGAAGTGGCAGTTTTGCCAAAAGGAACTTCGTTTGCGGTTAAAAACTTATTTTTTAATATTCCCGCTCGTCGTAATTTCTTAAAATCAGATACGGTTGAGTTTCGCCATGTAATGGATGAATTTCAACGTGTAGCATTGGCGCATCCAAATATCCATTTTAGCTTTTATCATAACGGAAGTGAATTATATAATCTTCCTGCGGCGGGATATCGCCAGAGAATTGTGGGAATCATGTCTGGTAAAACCAATGAAAAATTAGTTCCTGTAAGTGAAGAAACAGATATTATAAGTATTCAGGGTTTTGTTTGTAAACCCGAATTTGCAAAGAAAAATAGAGGAGAACAGTTCTTTTTTGTAAACGATCGTTTTATAAAAAGCGGTTACTTACATCATGCAGTAATGGCTGCTTACGACGGATTATTAAAAGATGGTTCTCAGCCAAGTTATTTCTTGTATTTGCAAGTTCCGCCAAACACAATTGATATTAATATACATCCGACGAAAACAGAAATTAAGTTTGATGACGAATCGGCTTTGTATGCAATTTTGAGAGCTTCCATCAAACATAGTTTAGGACAATTTAATGTTGCACCGGTTTTAGATTTTGATCGAGATTCTAATTTAGATACGCCATATCATTATAAAGATATGGAAGCAGAAACGCCAACTATTCAAGTAGATGGAACTTTTAATCCGTTTACAGATGATAAGACTAATCAGCATTATGCAAAGTCTAGCTCTGGAAATAGTTATAATTCAGGTTCTTCTTCCTCTTCGTCAGGTTCTTCTTATTCGGGATCTTCGTATTCTGGTTATTCAAAACGTGTAGAGCCAACTGCGAGTTGGGAAAGTTTATATGTTGGTTTGGATACAGAAAATCCTGAAGCTATAGAAAGTTCGCCATTTACATTCGAAAATGAAGAAGTTACCTCTTCATTATTTAATGATGATGAAATTGAACAATCGACTCAAAAAACATATCAAATTCATAAAAAATACATTGTTTCGCCAATAAAATCGGGAATGGTTATTGTTGATCAGCAACGTGCGCATCAACGAATTTTGTACGAACAATTTTTATTGAATATGACGGTTAATCAAGCGTCGAGCCAGCAATTACTTTTTCCGTTAGATTTATTTTATTCGGCAACAGAAATGAAGCTGATCGAAGAATTAAAGCCTTCTTTGGAGACAACAGGTTTTGTTTTTGATGAAAGTAAAACAGATCATATCGTAGTTTCTGGAATTCCTGTAAATATTACAGAAAGCGAAGTTTCTTTAGTTATAGAACAGTTATTGAGTGACTTGCAAGACGGAATTCCGGCAAGCAGTTACAGTCAAAATGATACGATTGCCAAATCGATGGCAAAAAGTTTAGCGGTTAAAACAGGATCTTATTTAACCGAAAAAGAACAAGATAATTTAGTAAATGGTTTGTTTGCTTGCAAAGATCCAAATATTTCACCTTTTCAAAAACCTACTTTCATCACCATGCGTGTGGAAGATATAGATAAAAAGTTTGCCTTATGATGAATATGACACCTGTTGTAAAACAACTACTTATTATTAATATTATATTTTTTATTGGTTCTCAATTGGTTCCAGTTTCGTATGAATATCTGGCGATGTTTTTTCCTGAAAATCCAAATTTTAAAGCATGGCAGCCTATAACGCATATGTTCATGCATGGCGGAATAATGCACATTGCTTTTAATATGTTTGCAATGGTTTCTTTTGGATCTGCACTCGAACATTTTTGGGGCGGTAAAAAGTTCCTCTTTTTTTATATTTCTTGTGGATTAGGATCAGCTTTACTTCATACTGCTGTCAATTATTACTTTTTTCAAGATACTTTAAATACCTTAATGGCAAATGGATTTCAAAAGGCTGAGATTTTAAAGCTTTTATCTGAGGGGAAAATTGATACGAGATGGCAGAATTTGGTTTCGGTTTCTCAATTTAATGGTTTTACAAGTGCTTATATTGGTACCGTAGTTGGAGCTTCAGGGGCTATTTATGGTCTGCTTACTGCTTTTGCTTTTATGTTTCCAAATGCTGAATTAGCTTTAATGTTTATTCCAGTTCCTATAAAAGCAAAATATTTTGTTCCTGGAATTTTAGCAATAGATTTGTTTTTTGGTTTCAAAGGAACCTCTTTATTTGGAGGTGGGGGAACAGGAATTGCCCATTTTGCTCATATTGGAGGAGCAATTGCTGGGTTTTTAATGATGTTGTACTGGAAAAAAAATCAGTTTAATAACAATCGATGGAATTAATTTTTAACTTTAATAATTAATTTTAAAAAGTAAAAGAAGACTTTATGAATATTCTTGATGATTTAAAACTTCAATATAGATTGGGTGGTATAGCAATGCGCATGATTTATTGGAATGTAGCTTGTTTTATAATTTCTTTACTTTTTTTCTGGCCAAATTTTGTTGGAGCATTTGATTATCCAAATTGGTTGGCTTTGTCGTCAGATCCTCAAGTTTTCATGTTCAAGCCTTGGACATTTTTGACATATGCTTTTTTTCATTTCGATTTCTGGCATTTGTTATTCAATATGATGGTTTTGAATTTTGCAAGTAATTTGTTTTTGACGTTTTTTACTCAGAAACAATACTTAGGTTTATATATTTTAAGTGCGCTTTTTGCAGGAGTAGTTTTTGCTTTAAGCTTTTATTTTTCTAATATCTACGGCTCCATAGTTGGTGCTTCTGCGGCAATAATGGCAATTTTAGTAGCTTCTACGACATATTCTCCATTGATGGATGTTCGTTTGTTCTTGTTTGGAAATGTAAAACTATGGCATATAACAGCTGTAATTCTTGTTCTAGATTTGGTACAGCTGCGCTCTGGAAATATGGGAGGTCATATTTCGCATCTTGCTGGCGCTTTTTTCGGATTTGCCTATATTAAGTTGCTTCAGAATGGAACAGATTTAAGTAAAATTGTTTCCAAAACTTTAGATTTCTTTGCCAATCTCTTTAGAAAATCTCCTACAACCCCATTCACAAAAGTTCATAAGAATTACAAGAAACCTACAGAAAAAACGACATCAAGAATTGTTACAAAAGACAAAACGCAACAGCAGATTGATGAGATTCTAGATAAAATCAGCCAATCGGGATATGATTGCCTGACGAAAGAAGAAAAAGAGTTTTTATTTAAGGCTGGAAAATAACTTGTAGGAAATTAATATGAAGAACCTTTCTTGGTTTAATAAAATAATGTTCTTTTTGAATATAGTACTGACTGTGCTTACATTTAGTATTTATATTCTACCTTTTTTAGCACCTAAAAGTTTTCCGCTTTTATCGGTGCTTACGCTGTTTATGCCGGCCTTTTTTGTAGCAAACGGACTCTTCTTTGTTTACTGGGCAATTCAGTTTAAAAAGCGTCTTATTTTGTCTGGACTGGTTTTATTAATCGGAATTACTTTTATCAATAAGTTTTATAAGTTTTCTGCTAAACAATATGTTCATGATGAGAAAGATTTCTCTGTTATGAGTTATAATGTTCGTCTTTTTAATGTTTTTAAATGGTTAGATCGCGATGATATTCCAGAAAACATCAAAGTTTTTATCGATGAAAAAGATCCAGATATTCTGTGTATCCAGGAATATTCAAATTCAGCACATCTTGATTTAAAAGTGTATCCCCATCGCTATATTTTTATAGATGGGAAAAAGGTAAAAACTGGACAAGCTATTTTTTCAAAATTCCCAATTATTGATCAAGGAAATATTATTTTTCCAAAATCAGATAACAATGTGGTTTATGCCGATATTAAACGCGGAAAAGATATTATTCGAGTTTATAATATGCACTTGCAATCCATTAAAATTTCTCCTGATGTAAGCGAAATTTCAGATGATATCGATAATGTAAATCAGAAGAAATCGCAACGTATTTATGCTAGAATTAGCAAAGGTTTTTCTCAGCAGCAAGAACAAGCGGAGATTTTTAAAGAGCACATAAAAAAATGCAAAACGCCAATGATTATCTGCGGAGATATGAATAATAGCCCTTTTTCTTATGTGTATAGAAATATTAAAGGGAAACTAAAAGATGCCTTTGAAGAAGCGGGTGGAGGTTTTGGTGCTACTTATAAATTTAAATATTATCCTGCGAGAATTGACTACATTTTTACAGACAGTAAAATGAAAGTAAAGCAGTTTGAAAGCTTTTCTGATTTTGAAAATTCAGATCATTATCCAATTATGACAAGGCTTTCAATGGAATGATTTTTTTTTTAAGTCAAAAATCAAAAATCAAAAATCAAAAATCAAAAATCAAAAAGTTGTAATTTATAATTCACAATTTACAACTCACAATTTAAATTATTTTCTGAGTTTTTAAATAATCCACAGCAAATTTACCTTCATTAAAAAGTAAATCCAAAACACTTAAATTGTTGATGAAACCATGTTTGTCGTCAAAAACCTGAGTATATTTTTCGAATGAATTTGTGTCTTTTTTTCCATTTGCTAAATACCTAAAATCAGTAAAATTGGGTGTTTCGTGGAAATATTCTGTCGTTTTGCCAAATTCAAACTTCATTCGCAAGCATTTAGTTACGATGTCTAAAACTTCGAAATTCAAATCCATTAAAAACGTGTGTTTTTTCTCGAAAATAGGTAAAAAGTCATCTTCAAAGTACTCAAAGAAAGGAGAACTTCTATAAGCTGCTTCAAGCGATTTAAAATGCTGTTTCTGCCAATCAAATTCATTTTCTATCAAAATGTCTTTTGTCTTTTGATGCGCTTCTTTTGAATGCTTAACAGGGATATTTAATAACTGAATTCCGTTTGGACTATAGATGTAAGTTCTATTTCTATTAGTTTGTTTCTGAAAATTATCCTCCATTTCAAAAGTAATGCTGTCAGATTGGGCTATCACAGTAAAATGACTAATTGATGGAAAATAAGTTGGAAGTATTAAGGAATTCATGTTTTTTATTTTTGTTTAAAAGTTTCAGGTTTCAAGTTTCAAGTTTTACGTTCTCGCAAAACTTGAAACTTGAAACCTGAAACAAAAATAACTCTTTTTTAATTATGCTTTATTTTCTCTTCTTTTTTTCCAAATAAAATCTCCCACAAAATATAAGGCAAGAACTATTAGGAAATATTTAAAGTAGGATTGCGGTTGACCTTCGCCGTCTACAGTTGTAAAGACTCTGTTCCAACGTATTTTGTTGATGCCTTTTCCGTTAGTATCCCAGCTCATCCAAATAAAAACTGGTTTTCCAACAATATGATTTTCCGGAACGTAACCCCAATAACGGCTGTCTTCAGAGTTATGGCGGTTATCTCCCATCATCCAGTAATAATTCTGTTTGAAGGTGTATGTAGTTGCAGGTTTTCCGTTAATTAAGAATTTTGAACCTTCAATAGTTAATTTATTTCCTTCGTAATTTGTAATAATTTCTTTGTAGAAAGGAAGTGATAGGTTGTTTAATGCAACCGTTTTTCCTGCTTCAGGAATGTAGATCGGTCCCATATTATCTTGGCTCCATTTATCTATATGAGGGAAAATCGCATTGTCATTTCCTTTATCAATTTTTCTGATTACAGCAGTAACTCCTGGAGTTTGCTTGAATCTTTGAGCTCCAGCTTCTGTAAGTGCACCTAAATAAAGCGTATCTCTTTTTTCAACTCTACTGCCTGTAGAATCAATTTCAGTTCTAAAACCTGCGCGGTCAGTAATGTCTAATTCTTTGAAAATTGTTTCAAAATCAACAGGAGTTTTTTGGTCTAAAGCAACTGCGTAGGAATATTGAGGTTTAGCTCTTTCAGGTAAAATTAATTTTTTACCATTAATGAAAACATAGCCATCTTTTATTGATAAACTGTCTCCCGGAATACCAACACATCTTTTTACATAATTTGATTTCTTGTCAATAGGTTTGATAACGCCTGGTCTTCCTTTTGGCTCAAAGAAATAATGAACGGTATCTACAGGCCAGTTAAAAACAACAATGTCACATCGTTTTATTTTTTGGATTGCTGGTAATCTGAAATAAGGCAATTGTGGCCAGCTTAAGTAAGATTTCTTTTTAGTTAAAGGAATAGAGTCGTGAACCATTGGTAAGGCAACAGTTGTCATCGGAACTCTTGGACCATAATTTATTTTACTCACAAATAAGAAATCACCAATTAATAATGATTTTTCTAAAGATGATGTAGGAATTGTGTAAGGTTGTACAACGTACGTGTGAACTAAAGTAGCGACAATTATAGCAAAAAGCAATGAGCTGATCGTGTCTGCTGTTTTGTTTTCTGGCGTTAATTGACGTTCTGAACGATACTCTAATTTTTGTGTATAATTTACATAATAGATATAAAAGCCTAAAGTAAAAAGACCTAAAATCGTATCTAATGTCGATCTTTTATTGAATGTTCTTAAAGTTTCTACCCATACAACAGGAAACATAATCAGGTTGATAATTGGGATAAAAAGCAATAAAGTCCACCAAGTTGGACGTCCTATCATTTTCATCAAAACTATAGAATTGTATACAGGAATTGCCGCTTCCCAGCTTTTTCTTCCTGCAGCCTGATACAATTTCCAAGTACCAAGAAAATGAATTATTTGGACAGCTAAGAAAAATACGAACCAAGAGTAAAGTGTCATAATATTGTATTTTAAATTTTAAATTCAGATTGAATCAATTCTGAATTTTATTCAATTATTGTAAATTTAATACATCTTTCATAGTGAAGATTCCTTGTTTTCCAGCAAGCCATTCTGCAGCGATAACGGCTCCAAGAGCAAAACCTTCGCGATTGTGGGCAGTATGTTTAATTTCGATGCTGTCAATAACTGAATCGTAGTTTACTGTGTGAGTGCCAGGAACTTCTCCAATTCTTTTTGCTTCAATATGAATTTGATTGATTTTTGCTTCTTCCATAGTCCATTCAGCATAATTACTGTTCTGGATAACTCCTTGAGCTAAAGAAATTGCTGTTCCGCTTGGCGCATCAAGTTTATGGATGTGATGAATTTCTTCCATTGAAACTTTGTAAGAGTCAAACTGATTCATGATTTTAGCCAAATATTCATTCAATCCAAAGAAAATATTTACTCCTAAACTGAAGTTTGAGCTAGAAATAAAACCGCCTTTTTTTTCATTGCAAAGCGCAATCATTTCGTCATAATGTTCTAACCATCCTGTTGTTCCAGAAACTACCGGAACATTAGAATTGAAACAAGCAGAAATATTGTTTACTGCTGCTGAAGGAACGCTAAAATCAATGGCAACATCTGCTGTTGAAAGTCCGTCATAAGTATTGAATTCATCTTTCTTTAAAACTATTTCATGACCTCTTTCTAAAGCAATTCTTTCGATTACTTTACCCATTTTTCCGTATCCTAAAAGCGCAATTTTCATTATGATTATTTTTTTTGATTTTTTTAAATAGAATTAAATCTATTAAAACTTGTAATTAAAAGTTAGTCCGACATTTGGTTTAAATGTTACATCGGCGGGATAAATTTCTGGACGCAATGACAGCCTTTCGTTTACGTTAAACTGAATTAATGCAGCGTCAACATTGGCATCGATAATATTTAAGACATAAAAACCAACGACAAATAGAGCAGATAAGTCTCTGTTTCTTTGATAAAATTTTTGTCCGGCAATCAATCTGCTGTCGTCCAAAAATTGGTAATTATCATCATTATATCCTTCTAACCTGCGTTTGTAGGCATCGCGATAATCGTGGTATTTTTTGTTGTTATCGATGTAAAAATATAAACTGGTTCCGATAGCTCCATAAACTAACGGAATTTTCCAGTATTTTTTGTTGTATGCTTGACCTAAACCAGGTAAAATTGCAGAATAAAAAGCTGCTTTTGCTGGCGTAAGCGGGTCTATTTCTTGATATGCAGTAGTGTCTTTTACGACCAAAACCGTGTCTTTTTTTACCTGAGCAAAAAGAGAAACGGTTCCTATTAGAAAGAACAATAGACTGATGGGGACAATTTTATTCACTATCCGTTTATTAATTTTATAATTCTATTAAAGTCGGCTTCAGAATTAAATGGAATTGTGATTTTTCCTTTTCCGTTACCTGCGACTTTTATATCAACTTTTGAACCAAAGTAATCGTTAAAAGTATTTTTTTGAGTTTCTCTCACCACAAATGCAGAATCAGCTTTTGGTTTTCCTTCAGCTTTTGGCTGTAATCCTTCGTGGTAATTTTTAACAAGAGTTTCGGTTTCACGAACAGATAAATTCTGACTTACAATTTTTTGGTAAATATCAGTCTGAACATCTAAATCGTCAATATTGATGATAGCTCTACCGTGTCCCATACTGATAAAACCATCGCGAATTCCAGTTTGGATAATCGGATCAAGTTTCAAAAGACGTAAGTAATTGGCAATTGTAGAACGTTTTTTTCCAACTCTTTCACTCATTTGTTCTTGCGTTAATTGAATTTCGTCAATTAAACGCTGGTATGATAAGGCAATCTCAATTGGATCTAAGTCGTGGCGCTGTATATTTTCAACCAAAGCCATAACCAAAGATTCGTTGTCATTAGCAATACGAATATAAGCAGGAACATGTGTAAGTCCTACTAACTTCGAAGCACGAAGACGACGCTCTCCAGAGATTAATTGGTATTTATTGAAATCTAATTTACGAACAGTAATAGGTTGAATTACACCCAATTCTTTAATAGAAGTGGCTAATTCACGTAACGATTCTTCATTAAAATTGCTTCTAGGCTGAAACGGATTTATTTCTATAGCACTTATTTCAAGCTCAATGATGTTTCCAACAACTTTGTCAGCATTTTTGTCATCTACTGATTTAATGTCGTTTTCCGGATCTTTTAATAATGCTGATAATCCTCTTCCTAAGGCTTGTTTTTTAATTGCTTTTGTCATAAAACCTATTTGCTGTTTTTCTTTATAATTTCTTGAGCTAAATGAATATAGTTTACCGCTCCTTTACTTGTAGCATCATAGTTAATGATACTTTCACCAAAACTTGGGGCTTCACTTAATTTTACATTTCGCTGAATTACGGTATCAAAAACCATGTCATTAAAGTGTTTTTGAACCTCTTCTACAACCTGATTTGATAAACGTAATCTTGAATCGTACATGGTTAATAATAAACCTTCGATGTCTAGATCAGGGTTGTGTATTTTTTGAATACTCTTAATAGTGTTCAATAATTTTCCTAATCCTTCAAGAGCAAAATACTCACATTGAATAGGAATAACTACAGAATCTGCAGCTGTTAAAGCATTCAAGGTTAACAAACCTAGAGATGGTGCACAGTCGATAATGATAAAATCATACTCTTCTTTTGCAGTTTCTAATGCTTTTTTAAGCATATATTCACGGTTTTCTTTGTCAACCAATTCAATTTCGATAGCAACAAGGTCAATGTGAGCAGGTATCACGTCAACATTTGGGGCTGTACATTTTAAAACGGCTTCCGTTGGTGTTGCAGTATGCTCAAGAATTTGATAAGTTCCAATTTCAACTGTTTCTACATCAATTCCAAGACCAGATGTAGCATTGGCTTGAGGATCAGCATCGATTAACAATACTTTTTTTTCTAAAACACCTAATGAGGCTGCAAGATTTACTGATGTAGTAGTCTTTCCAACGCCTCCTTTTTGATTAGCAATAGCAATGATTTTGCCCATTTATTTTCTGAATTTTGAACCGTAAAAATACAATTATTTATGGTTTTTGAAAATCTATTTTGTTAACATTTGTGAAAGTTTGGCTATTCGTGGTTTTATAGGTGTTCGGCAGAAAATTATTTTAGTTATGAATAAAATATTCGACAGAATTTTCATTGTTGTTTTCCTGTAAAAGGATAGAAACCTAAATTTAGTCTCGAAAAGATGGTTATTTTAAAATTTCAATAGTGACATACACTAAACCGCTTTTTTTATTTGATGCAATGTCCATAAAAGCTCTTTTGCTGAGATCGATTTCTCTTCCTTTAACAAAAGGTCCGCGATCTGTAATTTCTACAATTACAAATTTCTTATTTAATTCGTTTGTTACTTTTAATATTGTACCAAAAGGAAACTTTTTATGTGCTGCTGTAAAATCATCGTTGTTGAATCTTTTTCCGCTGGCTGTTTTTCTTCCATTAAATTTATCATGATAGTAGGATGCATGTGCATTTTTCTGGTACAATATGCTTTCTTTAGTTACTGCGCTAGAATCAATCGAAGTGATGTTCTTTTGTTGCGCGAATGTAATGGCAGAAAAAATTAAAGCCATAAACAGTATAATCTCTTTCATTTGTTTTCTCAATCTATTTGCGGGCAAAAAAAAGGTATTAAAGAAAAATGGATATGTTCTATAAGCTTTATTTGTGTTAGAAAAAGACATTTTTTAGATTTTGTAGTGTTTTTGATAAGAAAATTGGGAGCAAAAACGGACTCGAAGGTTGAAGATTATTGCTATTTTGGACTTTCTTTAAATTACAATTATTACTATCTATCAAACCACAAAAACGAACATTATTATGAGTAAAAAAGTAATCTCATTATTTGCATTTATGTTGCTTTTATGCAGTTTTATTTCCCCTTCTCCGATTAACGAAAAAACAGAGGAAAGTAAAAAAATAGAGCGCAAAATTGCTTACAATAAAAAGAAGCATAATATTACCTTGTCATGGTCTCCTTTTGGCTCTTCGGGCAATTATGTAATTACAAGAGGAGGAAGTCGCCTTGCGTCAGATTTTGTTTCGCTTGGATCAACTTCTAAACTGGTATTCATAGATAATAAACCAAATGGAGATAAATATGAGAATTACTATAAAGTTTCGCGTAATGATATTAGCATAATAATTTCGCTCGAAAATCAGATTTTTGGCGATAATATGTATTTCTATGATAGAAAATATGAAAAAGTAGAAAGTGCCAGAAATGATATTAATGCTCAATTTTCTGCTATTGGTTTAGGTGGAGTAAATGGCGAGTGGACTGCAAAACGCCAGGCGTATTATTTCAAGCCAAATGTGAATGGTCAGACTTATGATGTTGGCGGATCTGGTTCTGCTTCATCAAAAGAAGCGAATTCAATTGAGTTAGGATTTTATTCTCATATAGGAGGTTTGGGTAAAGTGCCGTCAGATGTTAAATTGGGTTCGATATTTACAAGGCCTCATCTTTCGGGAGGAGCAAATGCCACTTGTACTTTTTGGCGTTCTGTAGAAAATGTAGAAATAATGCGTGATTTTGCTTGGACAGTTTCTCAGTCAACAAGCGCAAGAAGATTATTGATTGACAGCACTTCAAAATATATTTCAGATATTGGTGATACCAATTTTTGGGGAAGTGGAGGTTTTATTGCTGATACTCATTACGAATCAGACAGGCCAAATTGGAAAGGACAACAGCAATGGTATACAAGAAATACTGTGTTTCCTTCTGGCTCTGGAGCCATGGGCGGTTCTTATAATATGGTTTGGCAAGGTTGTGTAAATCCTCCACAAGCAGATGATTCCAATTCTCCAATTGCAACTACACCTATTATTAGAGAAAAACCTTTTCTTTTTATAGATCAAGATGGAGAATATAAAGTATTCGTTCCAGCTTGGCAAAAAGATAGAGTAGGAGTTTCTTGGAGTTCAAAAAATATGGGTGAAGGAAAAGTTCAAGATTTAATTGCAAATTGGTATGTTGCAAAAGAAGGTGATACGGATGTTGAAATAAATGCTGCGTTAAAAACAGGCAAAAATATATTTTTTACTCCAGGACATTATTCCTTGAATGCTCCGATTCAAGCAAACAGAAAAGATGCTATTCTTCTTGGAGCTGGAATCGCTTCTGTAACATTAGAACCAACTGAGAAAAATACTTGGGGATGTATTTATGCTGATGATAAAGATGGAATTATCATTGCAGGTTTGCTTATGGATTCTTTTAATAGTACAACTTATCAAGTTAGAATTGGTGATGAAGGAGCAAAAGGCGACCATTCCGCAGATCCTATCTTGCTTACAGATATTACTTGCAGAGTAGGTGGCGTACAGTCTAAAAATATTCAGATACAAGCTTCTATGCAGATTAATAGTAGCAATGTAGTTGGCGATCATTTTTGGCTTTGGCGTGCCGATCATGGTTCACAAAAAGGTGGAGATTTACGCTGGACAAGAGATAGATGCAAAAACGGACTTATTGTTGCTGGTAATGATGTTACGCTTTACGGTTTATTTGTAGAACATTTTCAGGAATATGAGGTTTTGTGGCTTGGCGAAAGAGGAAGAACTTTTTTCTTTCAAAATGAACCTCCATACGATGCTCCAAATCAAAAAAGTTGGAGTAGTCAAAACGGTCAAGTTGATGGTTATGCGGCATTTAAGGTTGCAAATTCTGTGAAAGAACATCATGCAATAGGACTAGGATCTTATGCTGTTTTTACAGGAACGGATGGAAATGTAAACAAGAAAAATGGTTTTGAAGCGCCGAATAGCCCAAACGTGAAACTTGAAAAAATGTGTATTACTCGTTTTGCTGGTTCAGGTAACATTCAAAATGTAATAAATAGTATAGGAGGAACTACAGCTACTGGCGTAAAACGTGTGAAATTATATAATAACGATAATGGAACGCAACCTTTTGATGAAGAATTTATTTTACCAAAAGGTGAATCTTATCCTGTTTATATTAAAATGGATAAATAATATTTAGATTTTTAATTAAAACATAGCCCGTGGTTTCAACCACGGGAAACGTTTAGTGATGTTATATTGCGTTCCCGTGGTTGAAACCACGGGCTATATTTTAAAATGCGATAATTTCTGGAAATTGTATAAAAACAAAAAAGCCGAACATTTCTGTTCGGCTTTTGTCGGGGTGGCAGGATTCGAACCTGCGGCCTCCCCGCTTTAAGGCG